>Ga0079224_100000152_pt1 | contig 55963 bp, 45 predicted proteins | sample Stecom2015_FD_80414 | JGI IMG/M metagenome (GOLD analysis project Ga0079224, IMG submission 80414) | Agricultural soil microbial communities from Utah to study Nitrogen management - Steer compost 2015 | ecosystem: Environmental > Terrestrial > Soil > Agricultural land | place: USA: Utah... | reverse complement strand
GTGCTCCTGACGGTATTTTTTGTGGTGTAGCGATGTGATAAAGCGAATTTGCGATTTTGATAGCATGCTTCGATGACTAGGAAAACTCAGGCAGTATTTACGTATGCAAGTATAGCGTTTTTGATGTTAATCACGGCATCATGCCGCTCTACACGCCTGCTTGATCCTGACCAGGTACTGGTGCGTCGCGTGGCGGTGGAAGGCATCGCACCAGAATATGAGGAAGGCGCCGAAGCCTATATCCAGCGCGACATTCGCCCTAATTCCATCATTAACTTATTTATTTACAACCTAGCCAATGCCCAAGGGGGACGCTACCGGACGGATAAGGTCAGGAACGTGGGCGAGCCCCCTCGCTTGCTTGATAGCGCATTGGTCGACCTGTCTGCCCAGCAGATATCGCGCTACCTGTTTTCCAAGGGATATTTTGACGCACAGGTCGAAAGCCGCATTGACATTCGCAACCGCAAGGCGAAGATTACGTTTGACGCCTCGCCAGGGAAACCTTTCTATGTGAAGGACGTCACCTACCAGGTCGCGGATCCCGTAGTCGACGAGTTTCTTCGCCAACGGCACGACGAGTTTAACCGCGTGCGCCCCGGCATGCAATACAGCACGGATTCCCTGGTCTTACAGCGCGAGTCGGTGTATAATTTGATGAAGCGCCATGGCTATTACGACTATTTGCGTCAGTACATGCGGGTGGACGTCGACTCCAACCTCCATTCTCACCAGGCGAACGTCGCCATCCATATCGACAATCCGGACACCGCGGACCGACACACACTATATTATATCGATAGCAGCTATGTAGACGTGGTTCCCGTCGCGGGGCGAAAGGGTGCCGGCCGCCAGCGATTGCTGCCGGGAGGCATTGTTTTCACCGACCATACCGATCGATTTCGGGCTACTCCTATAACAAGGTATCTCTTCCAGAAGCAGGGCAATCCCTATAACCTTGCCGAGGAAAACCTGACCTACGACCGGCTCTACGAATTGAACAGCTTCCGTAGCGTCAAAGTATCCTACGCCAAGGTGGATTCCAATCGCTTGGCAGCGTATTACGAGCTGGTGCCACGGCCATACATGGCAAATCAAGTAGAAGGCGAATTCACGTTTAATTCGGGGATGAGCGGCTTTAACATTGCCAACACGTTCTCGCACCGCAATCTGTTTGGAGGGGCCGAACAGCTCGACGTCAAATTGGGATATGGCGTGCTGTTCGATTCGCGCCTGCCCGGCAACATCTTCCAGCGGGTATTCAACAACGACTTCCAAGTAGGGGTGAACGTGACGGTTCCTCGCTTGCTGACCCCTTTCCGCACGCCGTCAATGGGGCGCCACGGCCTGCCACGTACGATATTTTCTTCCAACCTCCAAGTTTTTGACCAATACCGTACCTATTCGAATCGGTACTTTACCAATACGGTGACCTATAACTGGTACGACACGCGCTACAAGCAGCACTCCGTGACGCCCCTGGTGCTCGAATACCGATATGGACGGCTCAACAGTCAGTTTGCGCAGAGCCTGATCGATGCCGGTTACCTGCTTTATGTGGCAAGCAATAACCGGGCGTACTTCGGCCTGGGCTCCCAATACGCCTACACGGTCAACGCGATGCGGCTCACTACGCTCGATGATTTCCTCTATTTTCGCGGTGCGCTCGACCTGAGCGGCAACACGCTGAACTTGTTGAGCAAGGTGATCAACTTCCCCGGCAATGAGGACGGCGAAAAGACCGTGCTGGGCGTTCCCTATCTGCAATATGCCAAAGTGGAAACCGATTTGCGCTGGTACAAGCACTTAGGCGGCGAGCGCCAACTGGTGTTGCGGTTAAACCCGGGGGTGGCCATCCCGTACGGCAATAACTCAAGCCTGATGATATTCGAAAAAAGTTTCTTTGGTGGTGGGATGAATGGAGTTCGGGCTTGGCAGGCACGTACCTTGGGCCCGGGCGGTTATGACCGCGCTGTACTGGACCCGGATCTGCGCCTCAACCTCAGAAACCTCGACCAGCTGGGCGAGTTGAAGCTGGAGGCCAATGCCGAGTACCGTTTTATGTTGATGAATGACTTCTTCGGCGCGAAGTTGAAAGGGGCCACGTTTGCCGATATGGGTAACATCTGGCGCATCAGTGAGAACGAGCTCAATCCCGGCGGCGAATTCCAATTCGGCACGTTCCTCAGCCAAATTGCCATCGGAGCAGGCCTTGGGCTGCGGTTTGACCTCGATTATTTCGTCATCCGCCTGGATGCCGGCATCAAGGTTCGCGACCCGCAGTTCCGGGGAAGCGATCAATGGGTGATATCAGAACTATTTAATGCACGCGAGTTCAAGCGCAATTACCGCGCTACGCACGCTCCTGACCGTTACAACTTTATCCAATACAATTTCGGGATTGGCTTGCCGTTCTAAGGCGCGTCAGCTTAAAAAGTCCTGAATGCCGTGGACAATCGTCTCGAAGATGTTCGTGATGTCCAGCCCTTTGCGGTAATTGAAAATAAACAGCGCTACCAAGGCGATAATTGCCCAAACCAACAAACGTTTGAACAAATAGCCGACAAGCAATACGAGCGCCGGAATGAGGATCAGGTAGTACCAATTGATAAATATGGGCCGAAAACCGTCGTCCGATTTATAGAGGAAATAAAGCTTGCCGACGGAGCCCGTTTGGTTTTGGTGCTTGACGAATACGAAGGTAGACTTATCTATCGCCTGCGGCGTCACGGCCACGCCTTCGTTAAATGTCAATTCCTGTTTAAAACCGTTGATGACAAACTGGTACGTGCCGTCTACGTTTTCGTTTGGCACGCCCGCGGTGTCCGTAGCAATAATCGCCAGCTTGTCGTTTCGGATTAGGTTTTCCATGATCACAAAATCGGCTATGCGCGAACTTTGGCCGACAGCCAGACAAGGCAGCAGAACAACAAATAGGAGTAGGAGTTTGGGCATTTTTTTAGAATGACGTGTGTTCAGCCAAAAGCTTTTTAGTCGTGGGATGTAAGGTTATTAAATCGTAGTTCCAGGGGTTATAGTCATAGATTGTTAAGTGGAGATACGTGGTCTGACGGATCCGCGGATGGTTTTTGATGCTTCATTTAATCGTAAGAATAACGTTTCCGTTGGTGGGCCGGTGCCAGTTTGTCCCAATCTTGCCCAGCCTCAGGATGGATTTTACCTCGCTCCAATATACTCTCGCAATATAGGAAAACCTGACGAGTTCCGGGTCGCTAAATCGCTCGAAGCGCCCTTTGATATTTTAGGCGTCGAGACGGATACAGGCTGTTATCTGATGGTTGAAACTAAAATCCTTGAGGTGGAAAATGCATCGTACTCAACAACTGTCAGACCCGACGCAATATCTTAGAACCGCTAAATTGTCCTGATGACTTGTCCCCAGGGCCGCTACCCGAAATTCCCCTCCACGGCTAGCTTCCGTATTACTTCTCGACTTAGGCTCCTTGGTGACTTTAATTTGTTCCGTTGGCTTATATTCGTATTTTTGCTAGCAAATCTTTTATCATGCCAACAACATTCGAAAATAGAACGTCGAGAACTACTGACAACAATGCCAACCAGACCAGCCATTACTGGGTATTGGCGTTGGCGATTGCCATTGGATTGGCCGGAACCTTCCTGCGTTTCGTACACGAATCCACGCTCATGTCGGCCGTTTCCAATATTCTTTTGCTAATCGGATCGGTGATTGCTTTCCGTATCGTTTTCAAGATTATGAAATAGCGTCGGAATAGCGTCCGCACGAGGCGGGACGGTTGAAATACTTTGGGCCTTGCTCGCGACACGAGCAGGGCTCTTTTAGTATGGCATCATCTGTGGGAGCACCCGTTGCTTATATCTATAGTCCCTCCCTAAATCTACCGAAAAAGCGCCAACCGGCGTAATCGCTTCAGCCTATTGATCTATGCGCCAGCTTGTGGTTTTTTATTTTTGGGCTTTACCGCGCGTTAGCCACGTGTCAGCGTGCTTGCGGCTTCCCTAGCTGTTGATATAGCTTTCCAGTTCGTTTATCGTCTGCTTCTGCATCTCGATTATGTGCTTTACCAAGTCGCCGATCGAAATAATACCGACGACTTTGCCGCCTTCTACGACGGGTAGGTGCCTGAAATGGCGGTCGGTCATGGTTTGCATGCAGTTGTCGACGGATTCCCCCGGCGTGATGGTATAAGGGTTGGGTGTCATGATGTCACCCATTCGGGTCTCCTTTGACGACCTGCCCTGCAAGATCACTTTGCGCGCATAGTCCCGCTCGGTAAAGATGCCTTTGAGTACATCGTCCTGGATAACGAGTAGCGCACTGATGTTCTTTTCCATCATGATTTTCAAGGCATCGAAGACAGAAAGCTCTGGAGATACGGCATGAACGGCATTGCCCTTGTGCCGAAGGATATGTTTAACGGTTTTCATATTGAAAGGTTTACTAGTTACGTCCTAGAGGGTTATTCGATTGCTCGAATCTCAAGTTCACGCCCGTTAACGATGGGGGGCGCCCATTCGGTACGTTAAAGATAACGGTTATGTGACAGAAAAGCAACGTTGGGGCAAAAAAAAGCGGCACATCGCTGTACCGCCTTTTTTGTTTTTTCCTCGTATATCGTTATTAAAGGTTCGGCCAGGCGTGCCACGGCAGGCGCGATAGGATTAGCACCAAGCCGATCAGGTAGAAGGCCAGTACTGTGCCGTTCTGCTGTTGGGGGGTGGCTTTGCGTTTAGCCCTGGAATAACCCACCGTGATCAGGATGATCGCGATCAGCATCATCAGCGGGTGTTCAAGGAAATAAAGGCGGGCGATACCATCTTTCATCGCGGCGCCCGAGGCATTTTTGATGCCATAAGGTGAGACAAAGTATGCGATGAGGCCCACCACCAGTTGCAGGTGCGCGGCAATCAGGCCCAACAGGGCCATCCTGCGGTTGTAGCCGCGCTTGCCCATGTAGGCCAGCAACACATAAATAATGGAAATGACCAATGCGGCTAGCAATACGTAAGCCAGCGTGGAGTGTAAGTGTTTAATTCCGGTGTACATAATGTGTGTGTTTAGTGCGTGTCGGCGTTGCCGCCAGTCATGAGCAGTAGTGCTGCTGCAAAGTTATCTATTTTCCCCAATTTCCTTGAATTCGGAGCCTGCTTTCCATTTCGGGAAGGTTTTTTCCATGCTCAGTGTATAGCCCACGTCGAAAAATACGCGGATGTCGTTGAGGATACCACTCAGCTCCCATGCGTCGTCAAACTCGTCCGAAACGTGGTGGTACCGTCCACCTAGCCGAGCCCGGCGCTCCGCCAGTACAGTGCTGTCTTGCCCTACGACCTGCGATCCGCCGCCGCCGTACAGAGCGGGCACGCCGACTTTGGCGAAATTAAAGTGGTCTGAGCGGAAGAAACCGCCAGCCGACGGGTTGCCGCTAGGTGCGATGGTTCGTCCTTGCCGTTCTGCCGCGGCGCGGGCGTAATCATCCATTTCAGATTGGCCGAGTCCGACCACCGAGAAGTCGGACGTGGCGCCGATCGGGTTCAGCGCGTCAATATTGATATTGGCGGCTGTCTTGTTTAGCGGATAGAGTGGGTTGTCGGCGTAGTAAGCCGAGCCCAACAGGCCTTCCTCTTCGGCAGTGACCGCCAGGAACACGATAGAGCGCTCAGGGGCCACCGGCGATGCTTTAAAGGCCTTGGCCAATTCAAACAACGCCGCGACACCGACAGCATTGTCGATAGCGCCATTGTAAATCGAGTCGCCATCAACCGGCTCGCCTACGCCGAGGTGATCCCAGTGAGCCGTGTAGATGATGTATTCATCTGGACGTTTGCTGCCTTTTATCGTAGCAATCACGTTGTTTGAGGTCGACGACCGATACGCGTTTTTAATCGATACGCTAGTTTTTACGCCTAAGCCTATCGGTTTAAAGCCTGGCGTCAATGCCTGCGCGACCAGGTTGTCCTTGCCGCCAGCCGAGGCCAGCAGCTTATCGGCCACTTCGCTGGTAATCCAGCCCTCGAAGGGTGCCCGAGACAGGTTGTTATCAGCGGCTTCGAGGTACAGTTGCGGACCACTCCAACCGCTGCGTACGACATTCCAACCGTAGCTGGCTGCGTCCGTTTCATGGATGATGAGTACGCCGGTGGCTCCTTGGCGGGCAGCTTCTTCAAATTTATACGTCCAGCGCCCATAATACGTCATCGTGTCGCCCTTAAACAGGGACTTGTCGTAGAAGCCCGGATCGTTGACCATGACGATGACAGTTTTGCCCTCGACATCGAGATCGGCGTAGTCGTTCCAATCATATTCGGGAGCTACAATTCCGAAGCCCGCAAATACCACTTCCGTTTCGGGGACCTGGATTTCGGGAGCGAGGTGTCGGCTGCCTATTACGTAATCGTCGAGATAATTGATCGTGAGTTCGCCGTTAGGCATCTGGAACGTCAAGTGCTCGTTTGGTGACGAAACGACCTCGGCCATGGGCACTTCTTGAAAATAGCTGTCTCCGTTGCCGGGCTCAAGTCCCAGCATCTTGAACTGCTGCTCGATATACTCCACCGTTAGCGTGTCGCCTCGGCTAAAGGGCTTGCGTCCGAGAAAATCATCGGAAGAAAGTACCTTGACGTGTTCTATGATGCTTTCTGCGGATATGGCATTGAGGGCCGCCGAGTCGATGTCGACGGGTCCGGAATGGTTCGTGTCGGATTGGCAACTCGCTAGCCACATGCCGGCTAATGCTGCTAAAACAGGTAGTTTGTTCATGGCGGTCAAATTTTCGTTTGTGTCGAGAGGGGTATTACTTCGGCTAGGGGACTGAATAGGTACATGCGTTTCGTTTTCATTTCCAGGCATTTGTAGCGCTTTCTGATTTTTTCGCCCTTCTGGAATATCCGGCCGTTTTTCAACGCAAAGTGCGTGTTGGGCGCCAACGTCTCCACGGTGGGCAACCGATCGGCGGGGTGGTCGTACTTGCGGAGCACCCGCACCAGGGTGGCATCTGCGCAACTGGAGGCGGCGGGATTTACCAAATAGGCGGTAATGGCTTCGCGGACATCGTCCGGAAACGTGCCATTTTCCAAAAATGGCTTCATTAGATCCTGAAAAGCGCGTTTCCACTCGGGGCCGTGGGGTTTTACCCGATGGCCATAGGTCATCCACGTCTTCAGGTGAGCGAACTCGTGCACCGTGGTGGTCAGGAATGCATAGGGGTTTAGGTCATGGTTGACTGATATGCGATGGCCTTTGGTGCCGAACGGAGCCGCATAGTCGCCCAGTTTGGAGCTCCTTGATCGGGATATCCTGAACAGCACACCCGTGTCCGTGATCCAGCGCGCTATGATGGGCGCCGCCGCAGCAGGCATGTACTTGCGTAGTTGTGCCGTGTAGTCATGCATGTCCGCAAACTTACCAAAAAAAATCACAACCCCCGATAGCAAGCTCGCACCCGGTCGACAGGCCAGGACGGGGAGCAGGCAACGCTAGCGCTTGGCCAAATAGGCGGACGCGTACTCGTACGCGTATTGGTAGATTTCATGGTGTTTTTTTTTGTCAAACATCCCGAATTTCAGCATGCCCGGCGGCTCGATGTATAGGTCGCATCGCTTGGCGTTTTCTCGAACGGATCGATTGATGGCCAGGTGGATAATGCGATCCATTGTCCGGGCCGGCGTCATCTTTTCAGGGTCGACCGTGTCCAAACCATTTACGTTTACGCCAATGAGCATATTGCAGCGGGGGTGCAGGGGGGCGATTGGCAAGTTGTCGAGAATTCCACCATCGTAATAGACGCCATCGTCGCGTTGGATCGGCGAAAAAACAAGCGGAATGCTGCACGAGGCTAACAAAGCAGTGTCCAGCGGCCCTTGGTTGACATAGGCAACTTGGCCCGTGGCGAGATTGGTGGTGGCCACATGGAGCGGGATCTTTAAGGCTTCAAAGGAGTTGTCGGGGATGTACTTCCGGAAAATGTCAGACAGAAATCCGGTATCCAGGAACCCCGTTCGGCGAAACCGGAATGCCGTGGCGGGAAACAGGTTGGACTTGTCAGCGATCTCTAATATCGCTTGCGGCGTATAGCCTGACGCGTACAAGGCACCCACGATGGCCCCAGCACTGCAGCCTGCGATGGCTTCCGGCCTGTAGCCATGTTCCTCCAGTGCCTGGATGACGCCGATATGCCCGAATCCCCGCATCCCGCCGCCTGACAGCGATAGCCCAATGCGTCGGCGACGCCGTATTTTGCTTAGCAACCAAGACATGCCGAAAGGTAGCGTATTTTCGCCAATTTCCACCCGAATAACGCGCTAAATTCACGTTTTCGTTTCACGGATTTGCGCCACCCTGTAACATTTGTGTCTTAACATTGGCCTGCAGCCGTCGCAAGCGGGTTTTTTATCTAAATTGCGTGGAGCATAATATAACGTTAGCACTATGAAAAGAGTTTTATTGTCGCTGTGTGCTGTGATCCTGTGTTTTGGCGGGTCGCTAGCCCAGACCGACTACAGCGATCTACAACGCCTGGCCCAGCGCGTGGCCGCACTGGAGAAAGCATACCCCCAATATGTCAAAACACAAGCCTTGGCCAAAACCCAAGGCGGATCGGACATTTGGCTACTGACCATCGGGGCGGGTGCAACCGAACAAAAGCCCGCGCTGGCGGTGATAGGTGGTGTCGATGGCAAGCATCTGTTGGGCGTTGAATTGGCAATCGGGTTTGCCGAAAACTTGTTGGCCCATGCGCAGCAAGACAGCGTACGGAAATTGTTGGAAACCCAAGCCTTCTATGTGTTCCCCAACATGAGCCCCGACGCTACCGAACAGTATTTTGCCGGATTGCAGTACGAGCGCAGCGGCAATGCCCGCCCTACGGACGATGATCGCGACGGGCAAGCCAATGAGGACGGCTACGAAGACCTCGACGGGGACGGCAAGATTACGACTATTCGTGTATTGGATCCCACGGGCAATTTCCTGCCCAATCCCGATGAGCCCCGGTCGATGATTAAAGCTGATGCTGCCAAGGGTCACGTTGGCCAATACCTGGTGTTCTCCGAAGGAATTGACAATGATAAAGACGGCCAGTTCAATGAAGACGGCGAAGGAGGTGTTCATTTTAATAAAAACTCGACCTACAACTATAAGAATTTCCAGCCCGGTGGCGGGGAGCATGCCGTGTCGGAAGTTGAGAACCGCGCCCTGTTTGATTTCCTGTATGATGCCTTCAACGTCTACGCCGTCCTGTCATTCGGGCCGCACAACAACCTGTCTACGCCCGAGCAGGCTGGTCGGAACGCCGTGCCCGCAGCTACGCCAGGGCAGTCTTTCAGGACGGGCGGTCGGCGGCTGACCGATTGGTCGGCACAGGACGCCAATGTCAGCGCGCTGGTTTCTGAGCAATACAATAAGATTACAGGTACGAAGGACGCTCCCAAGACTGTGGCCGGCCACGGAGACTTCGTGGAATGGGCCTATTACCATTACGGCCGGTTCAGTTTCGGTACGCCCGGATGGTGGGTGCCCAAGCCAGGCACGGACGCCGCGCGTGGCGGCGCTGAAAGGGGGGCGGAAGGCACTATTGACGACCCGGTTGCTAATTACTTGCAGTGGGCCACTTCAAAAGGCATCACCAATACGTTCGCCGACTGGAAACCCATACAACATGTCGATTTTCCGGACAAGCAAGTTGAGGTAGGCGGTCTGCATCCGTTTGTGTTGCACAACCCTCCCTACGACTTTGTGGGCGACGTGGTGGCTGCGCATACCGATTTCGTCGTGGCGTTGGCCCACCAAGCGCCTCGGATCGACCTCGTGAACGTGAGGACCGAGAAAGTCGACAACCAATTGACGCGCATCACGCTGCAGGTGTTCAACACGGGGCATTTGCCTACGCTCACCGCGCCAGGGGAGCAGAGTTACTTCCTGAAGCATATAGCGGTAAAGGTGAGTACGTCCGGTAACCAGTCGGTCGTCAGCGGCAGACCCGCTCAAACGATCGGACAAATTCCCGGGAGGGGCTATCATGAACTGAGTTGGCTCATCCAGGGGACCGGATCCGTAACCATAGAGGCTGGAAGCCCGCATACCGGAAGTAAATCAGTAAACGTGTCACTCTAAATCGTCAATCACCATGTACGTCAAAACAGTTTTAGTATCTATTATCGTGTTCGTGCTGGCGGTTGCTCCCGCATGGTCCCAAAAGCCCGAAAATATCCTCGCGGCCGTCGGCACGCCGCATAATCCCAAAGTACAGATCGTATGGAATCGCTACTATGACAATACGGCCTTGGCCGACCTATACCAGCAGCTGCAAAACGCACATCCGGACTTGGTACAAGTCGCCTCCGTCGGTAAGTCATTTGAAGAGCGTGATATCTGGGTCATTACGGTGTCCGACCGCACCGTAGGTGATCCGGATCGCAAGCCCGCCATGTATATCGACGGAGGCATACACGCTAACGAAATACAAACCAGTGAGTTTTGTCTGTATACCATCTGGTACCTAGCCGAAATGCACGCGGCGGGCAATAAGTTCGTTCGCCAGCTTCTGGCGGAAAAAACGTTTTACATCGCGCCATCCATCAATCCGGATGCGCGCGACCATTTCATCCACCGCGCTAATACGCAGCACTCCTCGCGTTCGGGCATGATTCCGGTTGATAACGACCGCGACGGTGCCTACAACGAGGATGACTTTGATGATTTGGACGGTGACGGCCATATCGTCATGATGCGCCGCAAGTCGCCCTACGGGCAGTTCGTTCCGGATACAAAAGACCCGCGCCGTATGGTGCGCATAGCCGAAGGGCAACAGGGCGAGTACGAATTGCTCGGTTATGAAGGCATCGACAACGACGGCGATGGACTGATTAACGAAGACGGCGAGGGAGCTTATGACCCCAACCGCGATTGGGGATGGAACTGGCAGCCGAACTACGTGCAACGCGGAGCCTACAAATATCCGTTCTCCCTGCCTGAAAACCGTGCTGTGGCGGAGTTTATCATGAGCAAGCCCAATATCGCCGCTGGGCAGAACTACCACAACATGGGGGGCATGATTTTGCGTGGTCCCGGAGCACAAGAGGACGAAGGTACGTACAGCCGGCAAGACATCGCCGTATATGACGAGCTGGGCCGAAAGGGCGAACAAATCATCCCAGGCTATAATTACCTGGTGGTATACAAAGACCTGTATTCCGTATATGGCGGGCAGCTAGACTGGATGTATGCAGCGCGTGGTATCTTCGTTTTCTGCAACGAGCTGTGGACGTCCTATCTCCTGAACCACCGGCGCGAACATGACGATCGGCAAGGTGAGCAATATACCTTCGACCAGTATTTGTTAATGGGCGATGGATTCGTGGACTGGAAGCCTTTTAAACATCCGCACTATGGAGACGTCGAAATCGGTGGTTTCAAGAAAACCTACGGCCGCCTGCACCCCGGCTTTCTATTGGAGAGCGACGCACACCGTAATATGGCGTTCACGTTGTACCACGCATACAACACCCCGAAACTGGACGTAGCTGAGATTGACGTACAGGACCTGGGGGGAGGCCTCAAGGAATTGACGGCCGTCGTTACCAACAGCCGTTTGATCCCCACCCATTCCAGCGTGGATGTCCAAAACAGGATTGAAGTGCCCGATGTCATAAGCCTCTCTGGCGGCGATGTGCTTAGCGGAATGGTCGTCGATGACCGCGATCTGGGTCTAACGACTGAACAACGCAATGATCCTGCCAATATCCGCGTGGCAAACATACCTGGCAACAGCCACGTAACCGTGCGTTGGATCGTCCGTGGAGGAAACAAATTCACCGTCACCGTCGACAGCAAAAAAGGCGGAACGGACAGCAAGACTATGTAAGCGGCTGAGCAAGCCGGAGGACCCTTTGGGGGCTATTCCTGATGTGCTCGTAGAGACCTTGGGAATAGCCTTTTTTGTTTAGTACGTCTCGGAGATTCGTGTAGTCGACTAGCGCCGGCAATGTCGGCCGGGCGAGGCAATCAAAAAATCACTGCCCACAGCGGGCATACCGTAGGAGCGTGGATGGAAAAGAAAGCGCAGGTATCAGGATGGAGTCAATTTTCCTTGTCGGTCAGCTTTTCTTCGTTTGGTGCCCGCACCCTGAACGTATTCATACTGCGGGGCCTCACGATTTTGATACTCTGTTTGGAAAGCGCGATGGCAGCATTCAGCTCAAACCCCACCAGCAGGATTAGTGAGTTAAGGTATAGCCAGATCATAATGACAATGAGCGTGCCAATGGATCCGTATAGCCGGTTGAAGGTGCCGAACTGATTGATGTAGTACGCAAAACCGGAGAAGACAATGACGGCCAACAGCGTGGCCAGGGTGGCGCCGGGGCTAAAGAATCTCCATTTTCGGGCGGACGCCGGCCCGAATTTGTACAGCATGCTAACGGTAAGGAAATAGATGCCGAAAAGGATTAGCCAGCGCGATGCCGTGATGACAAAACCCCAGAAGGCGGCATTGAATTCGATGTTTTCGCGGAGATAGCCGATGATATAGCCGGCGGCGGTAAATATCGTCATCCCTACGGTAAGCGCCAGTACGATCATGAGGGATAGGCCGATGGCGATGAGCCGGCGCCGGCCCCACGAACGGTTTTCGATGACAAGCGAGGATTTGTTGAATGCCCGCATCAGCGAGGCGACCCCGTTGGACGAAAAGAACGTGGCCATGATAAACACCACGGACAACAAGCCGCTGTTTTGGTTTTTGATAATATCCGTTAATGTAGATTCGGCTGCCAAAAAAGCGCTTTCCGGCATTAGGAGTTCGGCAAAGTCGAGCAGTTGTTCTTGGAAATTGTCAATCGGGATATAGGGGATGAGCGTAAACAGGAAGATAATGCCCGGAAATATAGCGAGCATGAAGTTGTACGCGAGCGATGACGCTTTGTTAACGAGCGACTCGCGCGCCACTTCCTGAAAGAAAAAAACGGCTACCGTGTACAGCGGGAGGGACCCAAAACCAGGTAATACGACAACCTTCGTCCACTCAACGAACGTAAAATAGGGTCGAAACCGCAGTAGCCTATTATGTGCCCAAAGCATATCTTAGTCAAAATAGGGCGCAAGTCGGTCGAGAAACTCGTAGGGCGCACGGCACGGCCTGTTTTTGGCCATGTCCACAAACACCAAGTTTGTTTCGCCCGTGTTGAGCAGTTCGCCGGACGCACTGAAAATTTCGTACGTAAACCGAATCCGGACACTTGGCTTCTCCGGCATGCATACGCGGACGGTGATCAAGTCGTCGTACTTAGCCGGCTTGATGTACTGGGACTTCAGGTCCAAAACAGGCATCATAATGCCGTTATCCTCCAATGACTTATACGAGCTTCCTAAACTCCGCAGCATTTCCACGCGGGCTACTTCGTAGTAGGTGGCGTAGTTGCCATAATACACATACCCCATCTGGTCCGTCTCGGCGTAGCGCACGCGTATGTTAGTTTCAAAGGTAAACATAATTATCGCTTGATGTTTCGCTCATTGAGCGCCTGCTGGAATTTTCGGGCGTTGACGTTATGCTCGGCGAGGGTCACCGCGAAGTTATGGTAACCCGAGAAATCATCTTTGGCACACATATAAAGGTAGTCGTGCGATTCGTAATCCAACACCGCATCGATCGAAGCAATGCTCGGCATCATGATGGGACCCGGCGGCAATCCGCGATAAATATAGGTATTGTACGGCGAGTCGAAACGAAGGTGTTTGAACAGCACGCGGCGTATGCTGAAGTCGTTGTTGGCAAAAATCACCGTCGGGTCGGCCTGCAGGAGTATGCCTTTGCGCAGGCGGTTAAGATAAAGCCCGGCTATGCGCGGCATCTCGTCCACGTGCAACGCTTCACCTTTCACTATAGAAGCCAGGATGCTGACTTCCTGCGGAGTCATGTCGAGCTGGGCGGCTTTCGTGCGTCGTGCGTCGGTCCAGAACTTTTCGTATTCCTTGTACATGCGCTCCACGAAGGCCTCCGCCGTCGTGTTCCAATAGAACTCATAGGTGTTCGGAATGAACATGCTGAAGAAATTTTCGGTAGTGAACCCGAACGACGCGGCATAGTCTGGATCATTCAACAGATTGATAAACGCCAGGGAGTCCGGCTCCAGTTGTTCCTGCAGCAAGGCCGCGAAGTTCTCCTTCAGCCTGATGTTGTCGAAGCGTATGCGCACGGGCTCCTGAAAACCCCCACCGAGCATATTAATCAAGGTGCGGTTGTTCGTGCCGGCCGCAAACCGATATTTGCCGGCCTTGACACGCCGCGGATAGTCCATTTGTTCCGCCGCCCAGCGAAACGTTGCGGTATCCTTCACCAACCCGCCTTCGGCGACTGACGCCATCACGTCATCAAACGTAGAACCGGTGCGGATATAGAGGTATTGGTCATCGTCTCCTGTATTCGGCTTAAAGAAGCCGGTGTAGTAGCGGTATGCGACCAGCCCACCGATGATCAGCGCTGCGGCTAACACCGCGGCGACGATTTTGATTAGGGTTGATTTACGTGTACTCGTCATAGAAGGGGGCAACTCGGCCCGGGAAGCTTCACACTGCTTGCCGGGCCTTTATTGGTCGGATAGGGTGATGTTAACAGGCGATCCGATGCTGATAAACGGATCAGTGGGCGAAGGGGATTGCGAAACCACCACGGCCTGCGCCGTGTCCACGATCGTACCCGCATACGACACTGATCCTAAAGTCAGCGAAAGTCCGCTGAGTGAAAATCTTACCTCGCTAATAGTCAGTCCGGTGAGGTCAGGAACTTCAACTTGATTGGCACCCCTGCCATCACCTAGTACAAGGTCGATTGTCGATCCTTTGGGGATTGGCCTGCCAGCGGCAAGCGTCTGCCCGCCAAAGGTAGCATCCAAGACCACGTCGCGCGCAATGTCTGCGATGTAGGTGGTATCGCCCAGTCGCAAGCCATAGCTACTGAGCATGGCGCGCGCCTCGATGAAGGTTTTCTCAATCAAATTAGGAAAGGACACCTCCGGCGCCAGCTGAGTAATCATGGTGAGGTATAGCGTTCTGCTTTCCTTTACCTGCGTGCCCGGAGCGGGGTCTTGCTCCAAAACCAAGCCCGGCGCCTTGTCAATTTGGTAAATCGAATCCAAGTCATACTGGAAACCCTGGGCTTCCAGAGTGCGTATAGCCTCGCTGATGTGCATGTTCCGGAGCTCGGGTACCGGATACGTCTCCCCATGGCGCGTATAATGCTGCAGGGCAAAGAAAATAGCGACCACAAACGCGGTGATGCCGATAATCGCCCCGATTAAGTTCTTCCTAAAAACGTCCGTTCGTAGGTACTGGAAAAATTTCCTCATTTTCGAAATAATGTCAATTGATCGCTACCTGCCTATCTTGAGCAATTTTGAAGCCACGATCGTTTATGTCGCGAACTGGTCGCGCCTTCTTTACTGTTCATATGCTTATCCACGGTGCCGACTTGGAAATCCGGGATTCAGGCAAAAATATCGCTTTTTTATGTGTGACCCAATTATATTTTTTAGAAGCCAGTCCGACTCGTTTGTTTTTGCCTTTAGTACGAGAATAGGGTAGTAGTCAGTGTGGGAGAACGAGACCCCGAACGGACGTGGCTGGCTACCCGTCTTCTTTTGTTGCCGCGCGATGAATATTGCGTCGGGATGAGTAAATTTGTCGATTACAAAAGCAATCGATTATGGCTATACACGTCGCCTTGGTAACGGGCGGATACACCGACGAAGCCGCGGTTTCGTTGCGTAGTGCTGATTTCGTCGAACGGCAGTTGCGCAAAAAGTACAGTGCGTTGTATCGCATAGTGATCACGCCCGAGCGTTGGTATTGCGTAGATGCCACGGGTGCCGAACATCCAGTGAACCGTGCAGACTTTACGGTCTCGATTAATGGGGCTAGCGTGGGATTTGACGTTGCATTCATCATCTTGCACGGATCGCCCGGAGAGGACGGGCTGTTGCAGGGTTACTTGGACATGCTAGGCATCCCGTACACGTCGTGTGGGGTGCTGACTTCGGCGCTAACCATGAACAAAGCCTATACAAAGTCGGTATTGGATGGTATTGACGGTCTGCACTTAGCCGCATCGGTACAGTTGTTTGCGTTTCAACGCCATGAAGCGGCCGAATTGGTCGCATCGCAATTACGCTTGCCCTATTTTGTGAAGCCCAACGCAGGCGGAAGCAGCATCGGGATGACTAAGGTGACGAGCTTGGATAAATTGCCTGTGGCCATCGCACGTGCCTTTGATACCGAAAATACCGGCAGTCAAGTGATTGTTGAGGAGTTTGTGACGGGGCGCGAATTCTCCGTGGGCGTTTACAGAAGCCGCAACGGCATTTTTGTTTTTCCGATTACGGAAGTCGTTACCTCGCGCGAGTTTTTTGACTACGAAGCCAAATACGTACCGGGCCTTACCGAAGAGATAACGCCCGCAGCGCTCACCGAAGACCAGCGCAACCGCATTGAGGGAATCGTACGGGCGATATATACACGCCTCGACTGCAAGGGCATGGTTCGTATAGATTTTTTCCTTGAACAGGACTCCGACCATTTTTATTTTATCGAGATCAATACCATTCCGGGGCAGACAGAGCAGAGTTTCCTGCCCCAGCAAATACGGGCAGCGGGCATGCAGGAAAGTGATTTCTATGCCGAGTTGGTGGAGCTAGCGCTGCAGGGAGGTTAAGCGGCGTGCGGGCGACACTATACCCTAAGCAAAACGCCCGAAAGACGATGCCTTCGGGCGTTTTGCTTAGGGTAGTGCGTGGTCCGTTAGGGTTGATGCCTAATTTCCACACGACGGTTTCGCGCGCGTCCCGCTTCGGACTCGTTGGAGGCCGTCGGCCGCGTAGCACCGTAGCCTTTAGTCTGCAAGTTCGCCGCCCGTACGCCAGAGTTTACTAAGTAAACCTTTACGGCGTTAGCGCGGTCTACGGAAAGAGTCATGTTGTATTCTGGCGTACCCTCGATGGAGGCGTGGCCATCGATGATGAATTTCGCATCCTCATCCTTAAGCATCTCTCGGGCAATGCGGTCCAGCACGCGGTACGACTCGGTCTTCAGCACGTGCGAGTCGTATTCGAATTGGATGTCCGCAAACTCGTAGTCCGGTTTTTCGGCTACCACGGGTGCCACCACGGGCTCCTGCTTGACGGGTTCAGGCTCTTTCTTTTCAACAACCACCGGGGTTGAATCCTCGCGTTGTACTTCGGCGGCCGGATGGACGGCCATGCGCTTTGGGGCGCAGGAAAAGGAAAATGCGACGAAAAGGCAAGCGGCTACAGCCAAAAATTTACAGTTGTTCATGTTCATTATGTGATTTGTTGTTCGTAATGTTCTCGTTCGGTCCTCGTTAGGTTTCTGTCGTTGCTGTTGCAATCCCGTCCAACCGCACAATGTCCCCTGAATGCGACCGACTGTGCCAACAGGAGAGCAAATTTCTCTCCAAATATATAATAAGTGCGCTGATATCGCATCTTTTTATTCGAATAAGACGCCCGTCATACATAGTTAGATCTCGGTGGATTTCATGGGTAGCCTGCCGCGATGAAACCCGAATCGTTTCAGTACTTAGTGAAAGTTTTTTCCTTATTTTTACCGCGACGATTTATAAACTTAAATTCTAGGTGATGCGTTGGAAAGGCGGCAGGCAAAGCGACAACTTCGAAGATCGCAGAGGGATGTCCCGTGGCGGAAAAGTAGCGCTGGGTGGCGTCGGTGGTATTATCGTAGTTATTTTAGGGCTGCTATTCGGCGGAGACCCTACCGAGCTGATGAACCAGATGCAGCAGGGAACGATGCAGGAAGCACCCGTTGGAGAGGTGGAAGTAAGTGTTGAGGAGCAGGAGCTCACCGCCTTTGCGCGGACGGTATTGGCCAGTACGGAAGATGTCTGGGCGGAGCTGTATCGGAATTCAGGGGCAACATACCGCCCGGCGGCATTAGTTGTGTTTTGGGATGGCACCCAAACGGGAGGATGCGGCTTCGGCGCTTCGGCGTATGGTCCCTTTTACTGTCCAGCCGACGAAAAAGTGTACATCGATCTCACATTTAACGAGGAGCTGAAGAACCGGTTTGGCGCTACAGGCGAATTTGCCATGGCTTATGTCATCGCCCACGAGATTGGGCATCATGTGCAGCTGCTGCATGGCGTGTTGCCCCAGGTGCAAGCCATGCAGGGCCAATTGAGCGAGCGCGAGTTCAACAAACTGATGGTACGCCTGGAATTGCAGGCGGATTTTTACGCCGGGGTATGGGCGCACCATGCTAACCGCATGTCTGACGTGCAACTCGAATACTCCGACATACGAGATGGGATGAATGCGGCGGCCGCCGTGGGCGACGATCGCATCCAACAACAGGCCCAAGGTTACGTAGTGCCCGACGCTTTCACGCACGGAACGTCCGAACAGCGTGCCTATTGGTTTAAGAAAGGCTATGATACGGGGGATGTACGTCAAGGCGACACCTTTAACGATCCTAGTCTGCAATAGCGGGGCATTGGCCTCCCGGAATATACCTCTTGTCGCGCCTCAGAATTTTGATGCTGTGGATATCCATTGGTATAAATGGAGGATCGTAAGCCAGTGCGGTGGCGCTGGACTTGGTTATCGTGGAGGATAGGGGCCGGAAGCCTGTTGAACGGTTTGCCAAGTGTCTCCGAAATGCCCGGGTTATAAGTTTGGGGCTTGATGCATTTCGTCTTTGTATCGTATGCCGGTTGTGCGCAGTAGCCCTACCGGTCAATCCCGTTTACCCGTTTAGACATTAAACCGGAAGTGCATGATGTCGCCGTCCTGCACTACATAGGTCTTGCCTTCGACCGACAGTTTGCCTGCTTCCTTGACAGCACTTTCCGACCCGTAGTGGATGAAGTCTTCATATTTTATCACCTCGGCACGAATGAAGCCTTTTTCAAAGTCGGTATGGATAACGCCCGCTGCCTGCGGCGCCGTGAATCCGTTTTCGATGGTCCACGCCCGCACTTCCTGCACCCCGGCCGTGAAATAAGTCGACAAGTCCAGAAGCTTATAAGCAGCACGAATCAGCTTGTTTACACCTGATTCTGTCAAGCCCAGATCCTCAAGGAAAAGCTGGCGTTCCTCGTAGCTTTCCAACTGCGCGATTTCCGATTCGATTTGTGCAGAGATAATCAAGACTTCGGCATCTTCGTCGCGCACGGCTTCCTTTACGCGATCGACATATCCATTGCCCGTGTTGACGGAAGCTTCGTCCACGTTACAAACATACAGGACGGGTTTGACCGTCAACAAGGTGAGGTCTGCAATGTGCTCGAAATCCTCCACGCTGATGGGAGCGGTCCGTGCGGATTTACCGGATTCCAAATGCGTTTTGACTACCGATAGGATATCATACGTACGCTTGGCTTCTTTGTCGCCGCCGGTTTTCGCTTGTTTCTCTACCCGCTGCAGGCGCTTGCTGACGGTGTCTAAATCCTTAAGCTGAAGTTCCGTGTCAATGATTTCCTTGTCGCGAATAGGGTCGACCGAGCCGTCCACGTGGATTACGTTTCCGTCGTCAAAGCAGCGCAAAACATGGATAATGGCGTCCGTCGTACGGATATTGCCCAAAAATTGGTTACCAAGCCCTTCGCCCTTGCTTGCTCCCTTGACTAACCCAGCGATGTCCACGATTTCAATCGTATTGGGAACGATGCGTTGAGGCTGGACCAGCTCGGCCAGTTTGTTAAGACGGTCGTCGGGCACGGTAATGACACCAACGTTAGGCTCGATCGTACAAAAAGGGAAGTTTGCCGCTTGCGCCTTCGCGTTGGACAAACAATTGAATAAGGTGGATTTTCCCACGTTTGGAAGGCCAACGATGCCGCACTGTAATGCCATATCTTAATAATGATGTTGCGTTGAAAAACGGTGCAAAGATACGACATTAGCGCTGACAAAAAAATGGGGAAGCATGGTGACCGTTATAGTGCTGGGTGAACCGTGGGATGATGCGGTCTGGAAGTGCCTCTCCGCGTATCAGAGAGGCCTCCCTTTATAAATATATGTAATTAAGCTCTTTGGTGATTGAGGCGTTTGTGTTCTTTTTAATACTCTGAGGCGCCCTCATTCGATTAAATAAGTGTGACAATAAAGCATTGACTCCCTATTTTTTCGATCGGTTCGGCTAAGGGTTGTACCAAAAAGAAACTTCACTCATGTGGCTTTCCGGACTGTTGTCATTGGTTTTCAATATCCTAAATCGGATATAACGTATAGGCGGCGTATTCGGATTTAGATTGACTTTTAATGGAGAAATCCCGTCGTCAGTTCGTGCTACCGTAGTGAGACGGAACCAGCCTTTAGCCTCCGATTCATCTTTCCAGCCCGGGTCATCACTGGGTAAGGCCGTAGCGGCTCCAGATAATTCATAAATTCCCCATACTTCAAACTCTGTGGGGTTATGGCAGGCACAATCTTGTCTTCCGACTGATTCTAACATGGTTAACTCATAGGCGTTTCCCAAGTCAATAGTGAAGTGATGAGGAAGTAGTCCATCATCAGTGTGGTAGATGTTAGGATAGCCTCCCGCCTCGCCATCCCAAAGGAAAGATAGGCTAGTACCATGTGCGTCGCCAGAAACATCGTGAGGCAAATTGACTATCTTCCAAGCACTTTTGCTTAGCGGTACATTCTCTATGGTGATTGAATCCCTTTCGATCGCTTCGACGTGATCGATTGCGTTCGCTACCGGCAGGTAAGCGGATCGGAAAAAAATCTTAGTTCCTTTTCTCCACGAAATGGTCGACGTGTCCTCGTCGGCTTTTAGGTCGAGGGTTCGTTCCGTGTCATATTGGTCTGTATAGGTGATTTTTGTGGTCAAATTGATAGAGTCTGGAACTCCCCAAACGATGGTGACGGTAGAATTTTCGGGTGAGTAGTCGAAGCTTTTTACCGGTCGATTTAGGATGGCGGATCGATATCTGTCACCATACACGCTGATGGGCGGAGCTTCGCTTGCAACCGACTTGTTGTTCATGGCGTCATACGCGTACACAGTAAACGTGTAACTGGTCTCCCTGAGTCCTGAAATGTAATGTTTAACAGTGTCGCCGATCTGATACTGCGTGGCGTCGACCTCCGACGAATCGGTTCCATTATTCCAAAAAATTTTGAAGCTGGTGACGCTTTCATCGATCTGCTTGACCCAAGTCAGTAACACCCGCCCATCGCCTGGAAGCACCTGAATATCCGTTACTTTGCTTGGGTAGACCAGCTCGCCGTTTTTTAGGTGTTTTTTATAGTCATCCCATTTTGTACACGCCGTCGGTAAAGACAGGAGGACAAGGGCCGGGATACCTAATATAAGAAAAATACGGTTATATGTCATTGCGCTTACTCTTTAGGTTATTGGGGGTTTCCCCAGAAGGTTATTTCAAGTGCATGGAAGAAGTCTGTATTGCCCCAGTTTCGATAGACCTCGATGCGAATGTACCGAACGGGCGGGGCCGAAATAGGAAAACTGAATTCTTCCCCTAATCCATCAATCCCCGTGGCGTGGACGATGTCGTCGTTAGACACTTGGCCTGACGGAAGCTCGGAAGGTTTGACTGAGTAGCAGTCCATCAGTTTTATCCAACTGTCCATCGATCCCGAAGCGTCGGGAACCGTTGCAGATCCGTACATGGCCCATTCTTTGGGGTTCCCGTGCCCATATAACCATTCTCCGGTTCTTTGAAGTATCTTAAATCTGCTTAACTTGGCTACCACCCCGAGATCGAAAGTAAATCGATGGGGTCTAGGTAACGCGCCTTGGAGAGTGTGAAAGCCAGGTTCTTCCAGCTTTCCATCCCACAGGTTTGTCATGGCCCACCCCCAAGCTGATGCTTGGTCGTCCGGAAGAACGTACGTTCTAAATTTGGTTTTGTCAAGCATCTGCTCGAACATGGGTTCAATTTCTTTGAAAAGGGTATCGGAATGGTTATTCCAGCGATCTTTGATGTAAACTCCGAACACGCGGCGGGTGGTGTCATAACCTCTCACTGAAAAGGAGCCATTGCGCACTTGAGTGTAAAACGTTTCGACCGGAATAAATTCGTCATTGTTATCTTCTGCCAGGACGACAACGGCGATTTTCGATTCGTCCGGATTTTGAAATGTGATGTTGACACCGCTGAAGTCTTCCCTTAGACTCAGTGTCGATGCAATTGTGCGAAAGCTTGGCACACGGGGACTGACAGTTACAATTACAGGATCGGATTTCACTTCGCTCTTACTGACAGAATAAATTTCTACCGTATAATCGCCCTCTTTCTCGAACCCGTCCACTCTTATGGTGTCGCCATAGCGAGAGGTTTTGGCCTCCCGGGTAACTGTCTCGTTTATGGCGTATTTAGCCATTACATACTGGAGGTTTTCACTTTGGGGCAAAGTATACGTTATAATCGCAAACCCGGCGCCGTTTTCAACTTTGACATTTGTGACAACGCTCGGTTTTTCACCAGATGTTTCAATAGGTCCTCGTCTGTTGAGTTCGCCTTTCGAGCAGGAGCTGATTAACCCCACAGCTGCCAGCACGATGAAATAACATAGGGAATGTCTCATATCATTTTACGCTTTACCAACCTGGATTTTGTATCAGATTCGGGTTAATAATTGTTGAGTTCTCTGATAAGGGCCAGAAATAGTTTTTAGAAGTGAATATCGGGGTAAAGATTGTTTTGACACGATAGTAATTGTCATCGTCTTGTTCCAAGTCCCATCCTCGAATCGCCATGTTTAGGTATCGGTCCGCTAATTTCCAACGCAGAAGATTCCAAAACCTCTTCCCCTCGAAGACGATTTCAATCATATGCTCCTGTTGAATAATTGTACGGAGCCCCTCTTTACTAAGCGGTTTGGACGGGGTTTTGGAAAACTGGCTCCAGCTCTCGACCACTCCTCCCAGTCCCGCTCGTTTTCTGACCATGTCGATCCAAGTATATACTTCGTCACTGGGGCCTGAAACCTCATTCAGCGATTCCGCATACATAAGATATAGTTCAGCCAACCTTATAACGGGCCAGGGGTAGGCTATTGTCGTGTAACTATCGGAGTTACTGCCGAAGTCATTGCGGTAGTTTACGAGCTTCTTTGGCCAATAACCCGTGACCGAGTATAGGGATGCGCCTAGCCTTGCACCGCGCTGGCCTTCTTTCGCCTCGATGTACCACGTTCGAGCGTCGTCGAAAAGACCATTGCCAAACCACGTTCCTCCGTCGAAGCCCAAGCTAGCGTAGAAACGTGGTTCTCGGTCAAAGTTTAACTGTACTGTCCTATAATTTTCTCGTATGTAAAATTTCTCCGCTGTCGAAGAGGTACGGACCGTTGTCAACCTATTTTCGTAGTCATAATTGCGGTCCTCCTCTATCGGCACCCCATTGTGACTGTAAAACATTTCCGCGATGTGGATAGGAGGTGCTAGCATCGATCGGATTGATTCATTCGTGCTCGGCGGGGAGGGCACAAGGGAGGGGTCTCCTGATGTGACACGCGCCTGGGCTAGAGCCTGAGTTGTAGTTGCAAGGGCATTTGAGGCCCCCCATATCACTTCGGGATTCCATTTTTCCGTGAGGCTTGCCCGGATATTCATCATTACACGGGTGGAGTCAGTCATAATCTCTCCCGAAAGTGGTTCATAGTAAAACAGCTCGGCCCCACTTTGGTGAGCGGCTTCAATCGCGCTCTTACATGCCTCGGCCGCACGAACCCATTTTTCGTCTGAAAAAGCGGGGTTGAACAGTAAGGTGCCTTTTCCATCGCGAAAGGTAGCGTAGTCTGGATTGCCATTGAACAGAGGGCTGGCTGCTGTAACTAATATTTGTGCTTTCACACTTAGCGCGATAGGTCTGGTGATTCGGCCCAACTCGGACGCTTCGTTTAAAATCCGTTCTGGCAGATCTGCGGCGGCTTCATCCAACAACTCTATCATGTACTCGACGACGTCGTCAATCGGCTCGCGGTACACCCTGACATCCTCAATCGATGCAGACACGGGAAGACTCTGTTTAATGATCGGAATAGGGCCGTACATTCGCATTAAAAAGAAATGATAGTATGCTTTCAAGAACTTCACCTCTGCAACCCAGCGTTTTAGCTCGTTGTCGCTTAGGTCGGGAACGGACGCGACATTGTCCAAAAATATATTACACTCCCTTAGCGCTTGGAAATAAGGCTTTCCTCCGTTGCCACCGTCCCAATAGTTTGCCAGTGGATTTACGATATTTTGTTCTCCGCGGGGTATCCGATTTAATCCGATGTCAAAATATTGTGAGCTAGGATAAGCGGTGGCAAATTCGTCGCCGGTGAAAAATCCGGGGTCCGAACCTGTTTGTCCAAAGCCCGGAAGATTATTGTATACTGTAAATAGGTATTTTTCAGCCTCCGAACGCTTTCTAAAAGCGTAATCGATTGTACCAATTCCGTCCGGTGTAACATTGAGGTAGTTACATCCCCCAAAAGCGAGAAGGCCGAACGCTGAAATCAATAAAAGACATGATCTTTTCATCTAAAAGAAGTTTGGGGTTTAAAAATTGAGGTTGATACCCACGTTATATACTCTTTGTAGCGGGTAGGCGAGACCGTTGCCGCCCATCTCCGGATCCCATAGCTTGAAGTCGCTAAACGTGAACAAGTTGGTTCCACTAAAGTAAATGCGGAAGCTTGCTATTTTATATTTTGTAGTGAGCTCGGATGGCAATGTGTAGCCGGCTTCGAGGCTCTTTACCCGTAGAAAATTGCCGTTGCGCATAAACCACGTGCTCATTTGATTGTTGTTTTCAATCATCGTAGTCGATAATCTGGGCCAGAGCGCATAAATATCTCGTTTCTCTTCCGACCAATAGCTGTCGGCGTAGGCTTGTAAGAGCGCATTTTCACCGATAAATCCGCCGTTTATTGAATTTCCGTCATAGTTGACGAAGGGAGCCGTAGCGCGTGAATCGATCCAAAACGAGGTTCGCGCCAAACCTTGGAAAAAAATAGAGAAATCAACGCTCCTATAGCCGATAGTGGTTCCAAATCCATACGTGATTTCTGGGGACGTAGGCAATCCAATCGGAACCATGTCGAGCTCCGTAATTTGGCCGTCGCGATTTACGTCTCTGTATTTTATATCTCCCGCTTGATATAGTCCGAAATTTTGCTTCGGAGAGTTTTGGACGTCATATTCGTCAATGAATAATCGTTCAGCTATATATCCCCATTGTTGGTCTATAGGATTGCCGATTCGGGATTTGTATTTGTCTTTATATTCGGGCTCTTCATATTTTATAAATTCGCTGGTTGAATACGTGAAGCTACCTCGCGTGATCATCCAGAAATTCTCGTCAAAATTGTGATTATAATCGAGGGATAGGTCGACGCCCCTTGAACCAGCCTCCCCCACGTTTGCCATTGTAATTGTTGATAAACCCATGGTGGAAGGAATCGACGATCTACTCATAAGAATGTTCTTCCTATGTTGGGTATAAGCTTCGGCGACAATGTTTATCTTTCCCATCAATCCGAGTTCTAGAGCTAGGTTGGACTGGAAGGATTTTTCCCAAGTGATGTCCAAGTTGGGATAGCGGGAAATAGATACTCCATTGTTTTGGTAGCCATAATCGTAGCCGAATTGGGATCCTCTCCCCCCATCGCTCAGATTCACGCTCGAAAGATAAAAGAATCGGTCTTGTTGACGTCCTATGGCATCGTTTCCAACTAGACCGTAAGAGCCCCTAATCTTTAGGCTACTGATGAACGTTGTGTTCCAAAATGCTTCATTGGACAGCACCCATGCAAGGCCGACGGTCGGGAAAAAACCAAATTGCTTGTCTTTATAAAAGCGTTCGGATCCATTATATCCAAAGTTAAACTCAGCAAAGTAGCGGTTCATATACGAATATGATGCGCGACCTGATAGACCAAGGTTTCGATGGGGCAACGATGATTGGATGTCGAAATTCTCGGTTGTAGAAAGGCTCTGTTGGATGACTCCTACGAGCGTGCTACTAATGTTGTGCTTGTCATTAAACAGCCGGCTGTAGTCAAGCGTTGCTTGCGCGTATAAATTGGTGCTCAGATTACGGTTTTGTCCTAAAGGCCGAATGTCTTCGTAGTGCTCAGGTCCTTCTTTTTCGTTTAGATAGGTAAGGGTATAGTTGTCCGTACTCTTGTCGTAGATTCCTATGTTATAAAAATGAGGTCCATATGCACGGGATACATCAAAATATGAATAGCGGTTTGTACTAAATAATCCTTTGAAACTGAGGCCATCGGTTACTGAAGTGAGATTTTGGTTTAATTCGAGCTGAGCCAGCATTCGGGCCTGCGAATACTCTTTGTAGCCCCTTAGCATTTCTGCGTAAGGGTTGAGGTAATACAGATCCCCGGATCTGTAATTGCCAAATAAGACATGCTGTGCAGCCATATTATTTGCGTCGGGAGGGTAGGACGGGGCAAATAGGGTTGGACTTGTCCTCAGCGCTTTCTGATACATCCCAGTCCCTCCATCGATAGGGCCTATGTAATCGTCAAAAATTCCATACATGCGTACTACCAATTCTGTGTCGGAAGTGAGCTGTATGTTGACGTTCGAGCGCAGTTGATAGCTGTTTAGTTTCACATTGGTGTTGAAATTGTTTTTGGGTTCAACTTTTAAAATTCCGTTATCGACGCTATAAGAGCCTGCGACGTAATATTGCGCAACTCTCCCTCCGCCTGTCACGCTCATGTTTGCGCGCTGATTTGAAGTTCGGTCTTTAAACATGAGCTCAAACCAGTCAGTAGCTGGATACACATAAGGATTGTTCCCGCCTTCGGCCACGCGATCGATTCTGTTTTGTGAATAGAGGAGGTGCGCGAGTGGATCTCTGGTGAGTTGCGCCTCTGTATACAATTTCATGTGTGTCACGGGATCAGCAATATCCAGTGATTTTGTCGGCGTTGAGATCGAGTTTTCAAGGCGTATATTTAATCTTGCAGCCCCCTCGAGCCCCTGCTTTGTAGTTACGAATATAACCCCGTTGGCGCCCCTAGCGCCATAAAGTGCCGTGGCGCTTGCGTCTTTAAGAATAGAGAAGCTTTCGATGTCGTCTGGCTGTAGTCTTGCTAAGTCCGTGGAGGTCAGTTCAATGTTGTCAATTAAAATTAGCGGGCTTCCGCTGCCGTTTCCAAATGTCGTCACTCCACGAACGAAAAAAGAGGCGTTATCAGCACCGGGTTCACCGGTTCGTTGATAGGCAATTATCCCAGCCATACGTCCTGCGAAGGCCGTTGTCAGGTTGCTCGAAGGGACTTTCAGTTCGCCGGCGTTTACCGAAGTGACGGAGCCGACAATGGCCTCCTTTGATTGTTTCTTTCCGAATGCAGTCACGACCACGGACTCCAATTCAAGTGCTTGTTCGAACAGAATCACTTCCATTGTGTCTTCTTTGATCGGAGTTACATAGGTCCCGTAGCCCACGGCTGAAAATGTTATCAGAGCGCCTTTCGGAGCTTCGATTACAAATCTGCCGTTAAGATCTGAGCTAGTTTCGATTCCATTCGAGGTGATGCTAACCCCGATAATGGGGTTTTTAAGTGAGTCAATTACTGTTCCCGTTACGAGTATCCTATCCTGTGCAGAAAGAGTCTGGCTGTTAAAGGCTAAGAACAGACTAAGGAAGATGAAGGTAAATCCCTCAAAATAAATTTTGCACGAATTTATGCTCATAGTTAAGTGTTTAAGTATTAAATGGTATAGTAATCTCCACTTTTCGGTCGCATCTTTAGATGTCGCAGTAGACTCGACGAGTCCAATGTCAACAAATGTCCAGTCTTTACCTGAGTTGGACTACCCACCTGTATGGAAGAATATTTCCAGTTTTTACTAATTGGTTACAGCGACTTTATGGCGCTAGATGGCGTGTGATTTTAAAACGATTTGCATAAAAGCATAACCCGCCAAATTTTTATTGATTATCTATGGTTTATTTGGTTCTAGGTGTCGAAGGTAATAAATTGGTTCGAAACGAGACAAATTTATAGAATAAGAGCTTTCATTTCGTCCTGGTCTGTCTTGTTCTGTCCTGGCCTGTCCTGTCTCGTCTCGTGTTGGTGGATCGGAGGGAGTTATCGCTAACGCGGCAATGAAAAAACGCATTTGTTTGACCCTATCCGTTATTGAAGTTGAGTTTTTTTCTCGTTTTTTTTCACGATACATATTGGTGTACGCGTCTGCCTAGAAATTTCACCCAAAAACTGTAACTTGTGGTCTGTTTGGTAGTCATAACGGTATATGCTGTTTTTTAAACTGATAGGCGAGAGTTTTGGTTTTGCGTTTTCGGCGCTGCGGGAAAACAAAACCCGGACGTTACTCTCGCTGCTGGGTATCACCATAGGCATTATGACCATTATCGGCGTTTTCTCGGCCGTGGACACCTTGCGGGCTAATTTGGAAAACAGCGTCGAGAAACTCGGCAGCAAAAGCATCTACGTCGAAAAATGGCCTTGGGGCGGCGGCGGGGAGTACCCGTGGTGGCGCTACGCGAATTGGCCTGAACCCACGCTTCGCGACTTTGAGCAAGTAGAAAGCCGAATGACTACCGCTGACGGCGTGTCATTTTCTATCAATATTGGCGATCGGACGATCAAGTATCTCAATAACAGCGTGTCGGGCGTAACGGTGCTCGCCGCCACACATGATTATTACTATATCCGCAATCTGGAAGTTTCCGAAGGCCGATATTTTACCGACGCGGAATCGAACCGCGGTACCAACGTGGCTATCGTAGGCGCCACGATAGCGGAGGGGCTGTTTCCGGGTGGTGATGCCGTAGGGCGCACCGTCAATTTGATGGGCCGCAAGGTGACCGTCATCGGCGTGTTCAAAAAGGAAGGGGAGGGGATGCTCATCGATGTGTCGATGGACGAAATGGTCATGATCCCCCTAAACTATGGCCGAAACCTGGTGAACATTAGGCGGTTTAACCCCTCTATTATGGTTAACGTTGCAGCCGACGTGTCCCTAGAAGAGGCCGAAAGTGAACTCCGGGGCGTCATGCGCTCCATTAGACGCCTTTCACCCCAAGAGGACGATAATTTTTCTCTAAACAAAACCACTATAATCACGGCCCAGCTAGACCAGATGTTTGGAGTCATCAATTTTGCCGGAGCTTTCATCGGCGGTTTTTCCATCCTGGTGGGAGGGTTCGGCATCGCTAACATCATGTTCGTTTCCGTAAGGGAACGCACCCCCATCATCGGTATCCAGAAATCGCTGGGCGCCAAGAACTACTTTATCTTAGCCCAATTTCTCATTGAGGCCATTTTCTTGTGCATTATCGGTGGTCTGATGGGTTTAGGTATTGTGTACCTGCTTGCCTTCATTGCGAAAGTTGCCCTGGACTTCGGTGTCGTGGTGAGCTTCTCCATGGTGATGGTAACCTTGGCGCTGTCGACGGGTATAGGCGTTATAGCGGGTATTATTCCGGCAGTCATGGCTGCTCGGTTGGATCCCGTGGAGGCGATTAGAAGCCAGTAACAGCAATTATGTGCCAATAGAAAACGCCCCGCAAGATCGAAGCAACGAGTCTTACGGGGCGTTTTTTATTGTTGGAGCAGGCGCGCTTTAGCCCAGCTCGGCGATGAACACGCCCGGCCTGTCGATATGGTTCTTGTGGGTAATGATGCTGCCGAGGTTGACCGTGCCGATCACGTACTTGAATCCGGGCGAGTAAAAGCGCTCGGATATATCCGTGAAACCCAACTGATCGACTAGGCTTTCATCCTCGTAGCGCAAGTAGACCTTGATGTTCCAATCAGTGCTGTAGCGGAGCTTATTGGCGTCGATGTGTTTTTTATACTCGTATCGATACCCGTAGCGAAGCGCAGCGATATCGGAGAGTACCGCGGATCCCGTGGGATGCCCGCCAGCACCCTTGCCATAGAAGAATTGTTCGTCGGCGAATGCGGCCTTTACCAGTACGCCATTATTTTCGTTCTCTACATTGCGAAGGATGTGCCCGGGGCTGATGAGCCGGGGGAGTACGTACAGGATCACGTTTTTGTCGTCTATCTCACGCGCGGTAGGTACCAGTTTCAATCGGTAGTCCTTCTCTTTTGCAAACCTGATATCGGATGCGCCTAGCTTATCGATGCCGATATTAAGGATATCCTCCGGCTGGATGTACAGGCGGTAGGCATGCGAAGCCACAATGGCCAGTTTGAACTTGGCATCAAATCCGCCCACATCCAAGGTCGGATCGGTTTCGGCAAAACCCAAATCCTGCGCCTGCTTCAGCGCTGTTTGGTAGTTGAGTCCGTCGTTGAAGATCTTGGAAAGGATATAATTCGATGATCCGTTGAAGATGCCGCTCACCGAGTGAAGCAGCTCGTTGTCATAGTATTCCTCCAGGTTGCGGATAATCGGGATGCTGCCGCATACCGCTCCTTCGTACAGCAAGCTGGCCCCGTATTCGTGTTGGATAGCGATTAATTCCTCGAGGTGGTAGGCAATCATCTTCTTATTGGCCGACACAACGTTCTTGCCGGCTTTCAACGCACGCGACACGATGTCGAAAGCCGCATCGGCGTCGTCGATAAGCTCTACGACGGTGTTGATTTCCGGATCGTCCAGGATCGCACGGGCATCGGTCGTAAAGAGTTCGGCGGGCAGGGTTCGTTCCTTGTCGCCGTGCTTGATAACGAATTTTTTAATACTAAGGTTGAGGCTTTTGGTTTTGATGATGTCGTATAAGCCTTGGCCTACGACGCCAAACCCAAAAATGCCTAAGGTGAGTTTGTTGCCCATATTGTTCTTGCAGGTTTATTCTAAAAGGCCGTCGACATCGCACGCGGCTTAGCCGGCGGAATCGGGCCATGAGCAACCCCGGTCAGCCTACGGGCGCGCCCCGCTCAACATGGTTTCGCGAACGTCGCTCCTTGCCTGTATTGCTGTTAAGGTGGGTTGCGTTAGTGTAATAGGGTAAGGGATCCAGACCTTCCGGATCGCCTTACCTCTTTTCGCATAATATGCTTCGTTGTATTAGCCAAGTGCATCAAACGCTTGCTGCAAATCGGCTTTGATGTCGTCGACGTGCTCGATGCCGACCGACAGGCGCAACAAGCCTGGGTGGGCGCCCGCCGCTCGCTGTGCTTCCTCGCTCAATTGCTGGTGCGTGGTCGCCGCTGGGTGGATGATCAATGTTTTGGCATCGCCCAAGTTAGCCAAGTGGCTGACGAGTTTCAGGTTGTTGATAAACGAATTCGCCTGGTCTGCTCCACCTTTGATGGTGAAGGAAAGCACGGCTCCGTATCCATTTTTTAGGTACTTCTGGGCATTTGCATAGTGCGGGCTATGCTTGAGGCCAGGGTAGTATACTTTTTCCACCCGCGGGTGGTTGTCCAGCCATTGGGCTATTTCCAAGGCATTGTCCACGTGGCGCTGTACGCGCAAGGACAGGGTTTCCAGCCCTTGAACCAACAGGAAGGAGTTGAAAGGCGAGATAGCCGGGCCCATATCGCGTAGTCCCTCGACGCGTGCACGGATAATGTACTGGATGTTGCCAAATGGACCGTCGGGGCCGAATACCTCCGAAAACACGAGGCCATGGTAGCCTTCGGCCGGTTCGCTGAATTGCTTGAACTTGCCGTTGCCCCAATTATAGTTGCCACCATCGACGATGACACCTCCGATGCTCGTGCCGTGCCCGCCGATCCACTTAGTAGCGGACTGGACCACCACGTGCGCCCCGTGCTCGAGTGGCTTAAATAGGTAGCCCGCGGCGCCGAAGGTGTTATCCACGATCAGGGGCAGATCGTATTTGTTTGCAATGCTGGCAATGCGTTCAAAGTCAGGGATATTGTAGCTTGGGTTTCCAATTGTCTCTACGTATATCGCTTTGGTTTTGTCGTCGATTAGCGCCTCGATGTTTTCCGGCGAGTCGTTTTCGGCAAAACGCACGTCGATACCCAAGCGCTTAAACGAGACCTTGAATTGGTTGTAGGTGCCCCCGTAGAGGTTGGCGCCGCTGACGAAGTTGTCGCCACTTTCCAGTATGTTGTGCAAGGCAATGAACTGCGCCGCCTGACCGGAGGCGACCGCCAAGGCGCCAACCCCGCCTTCCAGGGCCGCGATGCGTTTTTCAAACACATCGGTAGTGGGGTTCATGATGCGCGTGTAGATGTTGCCGAACTCTTTTAGCGCAAACAAACTAGCGCCGTGTTCCGCGTTATCGAACACAAACGAGGTCGTCTGATATATTGGCAGTGCACGTGCTCCTGTCGTAGGATCGGCTTCTTGGCCAGCGTGAAGTTGTAAGGTTTCGAATTTCAACTTGTTTAGTGTCATGGTTTTAATGTGTTTAAATGAATGTTTTTATGCAATGATGAACGATTGGATGATTGCCAGCCACTTGCGGACCGGCCGACGATGGAGGCATGTATGTTGCCCTAGGGAGGGCGTCCGCGCAAAGGCGGACAAGGCTAGGCTTGGCAACACATACATGCCGTGCGCATTCGTGCGAATGAGGCAATGGATGATGAGATGCCTTCAGGCGTGCCCACCAAAGGACGTAGCTGTAAGTACCGGTCGTACGAAAAATGAATAGTCATAGTCTTTCTCATTTATATGCTCCCTAACGATATTTGTCAGGGACAGGAATTGGCCCCTTATCTGCCGTCTGCAGCCGGTTGCCAGTGGGTCATAGAGCCAGTCTCTCGCCACTTCTTTATAAACCAAGACCCGTGTTAGGAGGTTTTGATCTGCGTGCTGTGCGGCACGACAGGGCAAATATAGTGTACAAAGATGGCTTGTGCAAACCTTTTGGGGAAATAATGACGCTACGCGCGAATCCTTGGTGCGGCGACGCGTCCTGCCGCCGGCCTTACGCTTCGTAATAGGTGATACTGTGCTGGGCCAGAAAGGCTTTAATGATATCGGCGTGGATGCACTGTCCGAGATGGAGAAAAGAATAGTCTGACACTTTCCGGGTTTTTCCGCGTACTGCTATTTCTTTGTCCACCATGTCGAAACCCAAGTGCAGGTGCTTGGTGGAGAACTGCATGCCGTAGACGATGCCGTCGGCATTGAACAGCGGCCCGCCGCTTTGCCCGCGAAGGCCAGGCGTACTCATCTCGATGCCGTATACGTGGTTATTGTCAGCGAGAAAGCGCGTCAGCATACCGTCAATCGGGAAGCGCGGCGAGGCCTTCCCCCCCTCCTGTGTCCATTCGATTTCGTCCGAAACTTCGTTATACGCGAAGTTGCTGAATTCCGAAAACGGAAAGCCTAGCCGGCAGAGGTATTCGCCCGGCCTAACCCGGTTGGTGTCTTTTTTGAAAATCGCATGTCCAGTGTATCGTAGCGACCGGTAGTCGTTGAACTTGAGGATGGCCAGGTCATACTGGGGATGAATGTGCGCGGTGAATCCCGACATATAATCCACGCAGTCTATAAAAGTGCTTTTGACCTGTACGGGGGTCTCGGGAGTATAGCGGTATTTAAGCTCAAGGTTTTTCAGGTGTCGCTTGTATTTGCCGTCACGCACCAGCTTATCGCGTTCGGCACGGAAGTCGTTATATTTTTTGGCCAGACCATCTGCGCTAATCAGCATTTCCACGACATGTTTGCAGGTTACGGCATACCCTTCGTTATTGACGAAAAACAAGGTGGCTGCGCCGGGGACGGCATGCCGGGCACCGTAGTTGCGGGTAATGGTGTGGATCGGCCGTGTATAGGCCGATGCCTGTTCGATCGCTCGCTGAAACATGCGCTTGGATTCTTGTGGAAACTGAAACGTCCCGGTCGCTAAGATAGGGTTTTTTTGTGTAGGAGTTTTTGGGAGCGAAATTTGTTGGACGCACGCAGGGCAGGACCTCTTTTGGATGGTTGCCCGGCCTTTTAAGCCTGTCTTTATTGCCTTTGGGTGACCTTTTAGCGAGGAGAAAGGTTATCTTTGCCAGATTGTTTTTGAACTTGACAATTGCCAATTTGACGATCTATGGGATACAAAAGCCTAGCGGAATGCGTAAATGACTTGGAACAGCACGGGCATCTGGTCCGTATCAAGGAAGAAGTGGACCCCTACCTCGAAATGGCTGCCATACACCTCCGGGTGTATGAAGCGCAGGGGCCTGCCTTGCTTTTCGAAAATGTGAAGGGAAGCTCGTTTCCGGCCGTTTCTAACCTCTTCGGCACGCTGGACCGGTCACGTTTTATGTTTCGTGACACGCTGGAAAAGGTCAAGGTCCTTGTCGACGTCCAAGGCGATCCCATGAGCGCGTTGAAAAAGCCCTTTAAGTATACGAATGTCGCGATGGCCGCTCTTTCCGCATTGCCGTGGAAGAAGAAGGGCGGCGCGCCTATCCTTTACGGAACTACACAGGTCAGCAAGCTGCCTCAGATTGTCAATTGGCCGATGGATGGCGGACCATTCGTCACCATGCCACAAGTATACACCGAAGATGTAACCAAGCCCGGCGTCATGAGCTCCAACCTAGGCATGTATCGCATACAGATGGCAGGCAATGAGTACGTGCAGGATGCCGAAGTGGGCCTGCATTATCAGTTGCACCGAGGCATTGGGATCCATCAGACCAAAGCGAACAGCTTGGGCAAGCCGTTAAAGGTCAGCGTTTTTGTGGGCGGTCCTCCCTCGCATCCTCTGGCAGCGGTTATGCCCTTGCCCGAAGGGCTTTCCGAATTGACCTTTGCAGGGGCATTGGGCAATCGACGGTTCCGTTATTTTTACGATGAGGAAGGTTTCTGCATTTCCGCGGATGCGGACTTCGTCATCACCGGGATGGTTTACCCGCAGGAGAATAAGCCAGAAGGTCCCTTTGGGGACCACCTGGGATATTACAGCCTAGTGCATCCCTTCCCATTGATGCGCGTGCATAAGGTTTACCATCGGCAGGATGCGATTTGGTCGTTTACGGTGGTGGGGCGCCCGCCACAGGAAGACACGAGCTTTGGCGCGTTGATCCACGAGATAACCGGTTCGGCCATTCCGCAGGAGATCAATGGGCTGGAGGCCGTGCACGCCGTAGATGCCGCAGGCGTACACCCCTTGTTGTTTGCTGTTGGCAATGAGCGCTACACGCCCTATCTGGATACCGAACGCCCCCAGGAAATCCTGACCATAGCGAATCAGGTGCTGGGAAAAAACCAACTCAGTTTGGCCAAGTACCTCTTTATCGCCGCGCATCAGGACAACCCCCATTTGGATATCAATGATATCCCCGCATTTTTTAAGCATATTTTCGAACGCATCGACCTTTCTCGGGATTTGCACTTCCATACCAAGACGACGATCGACACGTTGGATTATACCGGAGACGGACTGAACGCCGGGTCGAAGGTGGTATTTGCGGCGGTGGGACCGAAAAAGCGTGAATTGGCTACGGAGCTGCCCGCCGGATTTAGTTTACCCCGTCCCTTTAATAATTGCAAATTAGCATTGCCGGGCATCGTGGCGGTAGAAGGACCAACGTTTACTGATTACGAAACCGAGGTCGGCATCATCGAAGCTTTTGCGGATGCGGCGCGCCAGGTGGATTTTTCTGGCATCCAGCTGTTGGTCCTGTGCGACGACGCCGGATTTACGGCCGCCAGTGTCAATAACTTGGTTTGGGTCGCCTTTACGCGAAGCAACCCTTCGCACGATATTCATGGTGTCGGCAGCTTTATCGAATTCAAGCATTGGGGCTGCCATGGCCCGGTCATCATCGACGCCCGCCGTAAGCCACACCATGCGCCTGAGCTGATTAAGGATCCCAAAGTAGAGAAACGTGTGGACCAATTGGGGGCGCCAGGAGGCCCGCTACACGGGATCATCTAGTAGCGGGTGGGCCTAGTCTTGCTGATCGGTTTTCGGGTTAAATAAATTGCCAATACCGCGGCCGATGCGTTGCAGGATCGGCGTAGCCGGTACGTCCTCAAACTCATCGAACGAGTAGGAAGCACGCCTGGATGGGTACGCTAGCACCCGATTGCGATCGCCAAACCAACGGACGATTTTCATGGGTAAGGATTCGAAGGAATGTCGATGTGACATATCCCCTACACGAGCCGACACAAACACGATGAGATCCGTGTCTTGGATGAATTGGCGGGTCCTGGCCAAGTCGTCCCACCCGTCGTAATGCGAATACGCGGTACGGATGGTTTGTTTGGTGTGTTGCATGTATTCGGCGATGCTGGACTCCGTGCGTTCATCGCAGACAAACTGCACGGATACCGTCAGTTCCCGCGCCAGGCTAAATACTTTCTCCAGCCAGAAATGAAAGCCAAGTTCGGCTTCGGCCAAGGGCGGGCACACCACCGTGATACGCTTGTGACCGACCAGCGGCCCATCCACGTGGCACATAAAGAGGTTGGCATCGGTCCGATTGAGGATACTTTCGGATTTTTCGCCCACCATTTTCTCAATGATGCCTGCTTTGCTCGGCCAGCCCAAGATAATGCCGTCCGCGCCCACTTCTCGCGTAGCGCGGCTGATGCCGCTGGCGATGTTGTAGTCGATGGTCGCCATCATATTCACTTCGATCTCACTTCCCGAAGCGTATTTGGCTGTAGAATCAAGGTTCTTGCGTGCTTTTTTGAGGTTTTGCTCCGCCATTTCGTTGTTCGGTACGACTGTGAGTACGGTGAACGGGTGCGGCGAGCGCTTGCTTTTTATTAGGGTAGCAAAATCCAGCAGGGATTCCATGTTATTGAGGTTTGCGATGGGCAGCAGAAGTTGTTCATCGCGTGCAATGTTGCGCTCGTCCGATACCTCGTCCTGATCGCCGTCCAGTACCACTTGCTTGGAAGCGCTCTCCGTGGCCAAGGACGCTACAATACATGTAACGAGGATAAGTACGATGGTGCCGTTAAGTACATTTTCGTCAATAATTTCGTATTGGTATCCCACCATGATGACGGCGAGGGTCGCTGCTGCGTGTGCGCTGCTTAGTCCGAAGATCACCTGCCGCTGGGCAGATGAATAGCCAAACGAGAGTTGTGTCAGCCAGGCCGCTACCCACTTGGTGCCGATGGCCGAGATAGTAAGCGTAGCGGCGATATACAGGGCCATGGGGCCGCGCGTCAATACGCTGATATCCACGATCATACCTACGCTGATCAGGAAAAATGGAATGAAAATTGCATTTCCGATAAACTCGATACGGTTCATCAATGCCGAGGAGTGGGGGATGAGTTTGTTAAGCGCTAATCCAGCCACGAACGCCCCGATGATGTGTTCCAGCCCGGCGATTTCGGCCAGGAACGCGGCGAAGAACACCACCGTTAATACGAAAATATAATGCGCGGTCTTTTCTCCTTCCACTTTTTGGAAGAACCATTTGGCAATGCGCGGCACGATGCCCAACATAATCGACAGGAAAATAGCGAAGGAGATTCCCAGCGTCACCCAGAACTGCTGGTCGAGTTGCCCTTGCGACGCGCCGATGATGACAGCTAGGATGATCAGCACGGCGGTGTCCGTCAGGATGGTGCCACCAATCGTGATGGCCACGGCCTCGTTTTTGGAAATACCGTAGCTATTCACTACCGGATACGCTACCAGCGTGTGCGTGGCGAACATGCTGGCAATTAGTATGCTGGCTAAAGTATCGTAGCCGAGTATATAATAGCAGACAGGGAAGCCCACCGAGAGGGGGACGACAAATGTAAAGATACCAAACACGACGCTCTTGTGTCGGCTCTTGCGGAACTCATTCATATCCAATTCCAGGCCCGCCACGAACATGATATACAACAAACCTATGGTGGAGAACAAGTCCACGGCCGAACTCCGCTCGAGCAGTCCCAGTCCGTGTGGCCCGATGAGTACGCCCGAGAGGATCAGTCCAATGATTCCCGGAATCTTAATCCTGCGTAGCAAAATGGGCGAAAGGAGGATGATGAAAAGGATTAACGCGAAGATGAGCACCGGGTTGGTGAGCGGTGTTTCAAATGCGTGGGTAAGGTGCTCTAAAACTTTGTTGTCCATGCGTCCTGTATTTTCACGTTAAGCGTCAAATATAGGTATTGCATGCAAAAATGTGATCTTTAAATCTCAAGCGGCTGATTTTCAGTTGCAGTGGGGTTTTGGGAGTTGAGAATATCCGACCCCGGTCGGGGTGCGCAGCTCCAAAAATAACGACGACCCATCAATCCACTTGAGGAGCCGCCGCATTTTAGCGGGTTATTGCTTGATGTGCTACACCAGCCCTTGGGCATTCATGGCTTGCGCGACTTTGATAAACCCGCCGATATTGGCACCGCGGAGGTAGTTGATCTTTCCATTTTTATCTTTTCCGTAGTGCACGCAAATATCATGGATGTCATGCATGATGGTCTTGAGCTTGCTATCCACCTTTTCGGCCGTCCATTGCTGTCCGAGGCGATTTTGCGACAGTTCGAGCCCCGATACCGCCACGCCGCCGGCGTTTGTTGCCTTCCCGGGCGCATAGAGGATTTCGCTCTTCATGATCACCTTGATGGCTTCGTCCGTCGACGGCATGTTGGCGCCCTCCGCGATGCAATGGCAACCATTGGCCAAGAGCGTTTTCGCATCTTCGGCGTCCAATTCGTTCTGCGTAGCGCAGGGAAGCGCAATGTCGCATTTGAGATGCCAAGGCTTCTGGCCCGGCAGGAATTCCGATGGGTATTTCTCCGTATAAGTCGCAAGCTCGCGGTCCAGGGATTTCAGGTAATCCAATTTCTCGGCATTAAACCCGTTCTCGTCATGGATAGTCCCCGTGCTGTTGGAGATGCTGATCACTTTGGCACCTAAGGCCGTCGCCTTCAATGCCGCATACTGCGCGACATTGCCCGCTCCCGATATAGCGACGGTTTTGCCCTTGAGCGTGTCGCCATTTTCATAAAGCATGCGTTCCACAAAGTATAATAGGCCATAGCCCGTAGCCTCGGGACGAATAAAACTCCCGCCCCATGCTGGACCCTTGCCCGTCATTACACCGGTAAAATTATTGCGCAAGCGTTTGTATTGTCCGAAAAGGTAGCCTATTTCTCGCTCGCCCACTCCAATATCCCCAGCCGGAACGTCGGTTTCGGCACCGATGTGGCGGTACAGTTCGGTCATGTAGCTTTGGCAAAAACGCATGATTTCGTTGTCTGACTTGCCTTTGGGATCGAAATCGGCGCCGCCCTTGCCAGCGCCCAGTGGCAAGCCGGTCAGGCTGTTTTTGAAGATCTGTTCGAAGGCTAGAAACTTCAGGATACTCAGGTTTACCGTAGGGGAGAAGCGCAAACCGCCCTTGTAGGGACCAAGGGCACTGCTCATCTGGATACGGTAACCCCGGTTTACCTGCACACGGTTCTGGTCGTCAATCCATGTGACCCGAAAGGAGATCGCACGCTCCGCCTCCACCAAGCGCTCCAGCAACCGGCGCTCGATGAGTTCCGGATTGTTGGACTCGATAAAAGGAATCACGTCCTCCATCACTTCCCTTACGGCCTGAATAAATTCGGGCTGGTGAGGATTGCGTTCCTTAACCCAATCCATGAAAGATTTAAAATAACTCGACATGCATTTATGAATAAACGACTATTAGCTGGCAAATTTATAAAAATCTCAATTAAATCAGTGAGGAAAGGAATAATTGGTAATATCTTTTTTGTTTTGTTGAAAACAACGTAATTGGGTGGTGTCGTTGCTTCCTGTAATAATATGTGAGAGACGGGCGGCTGAACAGGCTGATCTTTTACCCGCGAGGGCTATTCATGCCGCCGGTACGTGGCTATGAACGCTTGGCGCATCTCGTCAAAACGCGCAGCTACCGATTTGCTAAACTCTTCGTCGATGAGCTGGAACACCCCGTTCACGCCGTCAGTGACGTCGATTTCATTAATTTTGTAAACTTGCTCAAGCGTGCCTTGCTCAAACTTGATAATAAATTTCTGATTCATCGCGAAGATGGTGATTTTGAAGTCGGGATGGGGAAGTTCGGCTACTGTTCTCATGGCTGTTTTCGTTGGATCTGGCTGAGCACGCCATCGGTGACGACGGCTGCTGCGGTCAGACGAAGATACGCCCAAATTTGGGTTAATCCATGGAAGTCGCGGTTTTTTGCGAGGTCGCGACGTAAATGCATATCGGCCGGAGCGCGTCCGGACTTCCTCTGTGAGGGGCGATTCCGATGTCCATGCCGAAATCCACCCGGACGCCGCGTCGATAATCCGCTATTTTACAATAACACGGCATAACACTGGTTTTATTGAGGAGGAACCGACGTACGTAAACACTTGTCCACAGGCCCTTTCCCTCCAATGGAAGGAAAATCGCGCTGATAGGAGCAGGGCCCGCTTCGTTAACGGTGGCGCGGGATTTGGCACCGTTGGGATACGAGAACTTCATCTTTTGATGAACACGCCGCCGCAGGAGGTATGATGCGTAGCCAAATGCCAGCCTTTCGCCTACCCGAAGAGCTTTTGGAGTGGAACTGTGTCCCGCCACCGGGGCGTTGGCAGCGATCAACGCAGGGTTGCGCTAATGCGGTACGTGTGGTTTTCTGCCGAAAGTTTGATACCTTTACGGGTTGCAAACACAAAATACCGAAGCAGACCATGGGATATAAATTCGCAACGAAAGCCATTCATGCCGGACAGCAGGCCGACCCGACGACGGGAGCGGTCATGACGCCGATCTACCAAACTTCCACCTATAAGCAAGCCTCGCCTGGTGACCATAAGGGCTACGAGTACTCGCGGGGTACCAACCCGACGCGCAAGGCCTTGGAAGACTGCATCGCGGCTTTGGAGAACGGACAGTATGGCCTGGCGTTCTCGAGCGGGATGGCGGCCACTGAAACTGTCCTCAAATTGCTGCGTCCGGGGGACGAGGTGATTACGGGCGACGACCTGTACGGCGGCTCGTATCGCATTTTCACGAAGCTTTTTGAACACTACGGTATTAAGTTTCATTTTGTTGACACCTCCGATGTGGCGCAGATCCAAGAACGGATAAGCGATAAAACGCGTTTGGTTTGGGTCGAGACCCCCACTAACCCAACCTTGAAAATCGCCGATATACGCGCGATAGCGGCGGTGACGAAACCCGCTTCTATCCTGCTTGCAGTCGATAATACATTCGCTTCGCCTTATTTGCAGCAGCCCCTCGACTTGGGTGCGGATATCGTAATGCATTCGGTGACCAAGTATATCGCGGGCCATTCGGACGTGGTGATGGGTGCCTTGGTGATGAACGATAAGAAGCTTTACGATGATCTGTTTTTCTATTATAACGCCTGCGGGGGCACGCCCGGTCCTCAAGACAGCTTCTTGGTGTTGCGGGGGATTAAGACCTTGCACCTTCGCATGAAAGCCCATTGCGAAAATGCGGCAGCTGTAGCCCGCTTCCTCAAAGACCACCCCCGCGTCGATCGGGTCTATTGGCCTGGTTTTGAGGGTCATCCGGGGCACGAAATCGCAAAAACGCAGATGAGCGGGTTCGGAGGCATCGTTTCCATGGTCTTGAGGGATGCCTCCCTAGCCGAAACATTCAAGTTCGCCTCGTCCTTCAAGGTATTCACGTTAGCGGAATCTCTGGGTGGGGTCGAATCGCTGATCAACCATCCCCCGACGATGACCCACGCATCCATCCCGAAAGACGTTCGCGAACGCGTAGGTGTAGTCGATAACTTGATTCGGATTAGCGTCGGCGTCGAGGATATTGAGGATCTTATAGCTGATTTGGACCAAGCGCTTCAATCGGTGTGAGCGAGCGGATGGGATAGCGACTGTAACGATAGCCATGCGGATATTCGATGCGTTTTTATGGTTTTCATTTCTTTTCATCGCCACGGGAGCGCGTGCACAGCAGGCACTCCCGGACGTGTTGCCTGATTTTACCGTTTATGACATGGACGACCAGCCCTTCACACAAAAGGACCTCGCGACGGAGGGGCGGTTGGTGATTGTCTTTTATGATCCGGGCTGCGGCTATTGCCAGAAGGAAGCGGTCGCCATCGGCCAACAGTACGAGCGCTTTAAGCAGGCCTCGCTGTATTTCGTAGCGATGCAGGACAAGCCGATTATCGAGCAATTTATCCAGCAGTATGGGAAAGACTTGGTCGGAAAGCCCAATGTCCGTTTTCTACGCGATGCAAACTACGAGTTCATCGAAAAGTTTAGCCCCAAGGAGTATCCTTCGACCTACGTTTTCTCTGCAACCAGCCGCCGCCTAATCCGCTATTTGAGTGGCGATACGCCGATCGGGACATTAATATCCGTCGTGAATCCCTGATCCCACGTTAGCGATTCTTTTCCAATAGAAACTCCAGGATTCGATTGCCGGTTTCATCAACCGGAATCGCCGCGTTCGAAAGTACGACGACGGCGAGCTTATCGTCAGGCGACATGGCCATGTAGGCGCTGCTGCCGGCAGTACCGCCGGTATGGATAAAAACCAAGCTTCCGTACTCCAAGGTCATATGCCAGGCCAAGCCAATGTCCGTGTCGGGCGGGTTGAAGTACGTAAACTGCCGGGTTAGTGCCAGTGCATGTTCCAGATCGCTTTCTGGCATTTTGAAGTGTGCCCGCGCGTAGTTAAGCAAGTCCGTGGTGGTGGCTCGCAAGGCTCCCGCGCCCGCAAACGCGTCGAAATCCCAATGGGGCGTCACGTTGCCCTTCGCGTCATGCACGGGGATGAGCTGGTCCTCGTCGGTGGTGTATTGCTTGATGTGGGGCAGGCCTAGCGGCGCGGCTATCGTATCGCGCACCATTGTCTCGTAGTCGACACCGGCCACATGGGCGATAATCGTCCCGAGTACCGCATATCCGAGGTTGCTATACTCGTATTCGTCGCCTGGCATGCGCCGCGGGGTGTAGGATTGCAGGTAGTCATAGAGCTGCTCGACGGTGTACGAAGCGTAAGGATTGCGCGGGTCGGCTACGACGTCCTCAAAATTTTCGGGCAAGCGCGGTAGGCCCGAGGTATGGTTAGCCAAATGGCGGAGCGTGATGGCGTGCAGGACGTCGTTGCCTTGTAGGCTGTCCGGCAGATACCGGGTGATGCGGTCATCCAGTTGTAAGGTGTTGTTTTGGTCGAGGTAGGCCAGCAAAGTGGCCGTAAATGTCTTGGAGATTGACCCGATCTCAAACAAGGTAGTGTCGCTAGGTAGCTCGTTGTTGCCTTTTTCCGTCTCGCCGTAGTAGTAGGTTGTAGTCTTATTGTCGTGGATGATGCCTACCGAGAGCGCGCGCGTGCTGCCGTCGGCCAGATAGGCGTTAGCAAGGGCGTCAATAGCCTTATCGATGTCCGCTTCCGGATCTACGGGCTTAATCTGGGGCGTGTCCGCTACTGCGGGCGCTTTATAGGGCTGGAAAATGAGCCCGCCGATCTGGTTGAGGGAATCCACGGTAAGTAGCATTTGCAAGCTTGCGGACTCGAAATCGAGGCGGTAGGTGCCCGTTTCTTGGTCATAATCGATAAGCTCAGCGTTGTTGATTTGACCTAGCGGATAGAGCTGACGTTTCAGTACGGTCTCAAATGCACCGAAGGAAAGGGCCTGGCGGAATGCAGGGCTTGCCATTGCATAGATGGAGTCCGACTCTTGTTGGTTGAAGTGAAATTCTACCTTGTTGAAAATCGACTGGTTGATGCGTCGCGACAAGTCCGGGTCCTCCTGAGCGAACGAGGGGACTGTCCATGCCAATAAAACAATCGATATAACCTTTACTATCTTGCTTGTCATGCCGTAAAATTACATCAATCGGCACTACATTCCTAACATTTGTTTGAGCCTTGCCAAGCCATTCTTGCTGACGCTCACCTTGTCTCCGGTGGAAAGGATCGCGATGTGGCTATCCTTTTCGTAAGGTTCCAAGCGCGTGATGTGTTCCAGCCGGACGATGAACGATCGATGGACGCGAATGAATTCGGAGGGATCAAGTAGGCGTTCGAACGCGGCCATGGTTTTATTCTTCAGGAAGCTGCCTTCTGGCGTGTGTATCTTGACGTAATCATCGTCGGCTTCGAGGTAAATGATTTGGTCGGTAGGGATAATCTTGATCTTGACACCGTGCTTGACCAAGATGCGGTCGGTACGTATCTGATCCTGCTGGACTTCGTCCAGCAGCTCGGTTGTTTTTTGGACGGCTTCACGCGACTGCCCGGCGGCGGTCAGGAATCTCTCCATTGCCTTGTCAAAGCGGGTTTTGGCGATGGGCTTCAGCAAGTAGTCGGTCGCGTGTTTCTCAAAAGCTTGGATTGCATATTCATCAAAAGCGGTGGTGAAGATGATTGCTGGCTGCTTGTCGATGATCTCCAGCATTTCAAAGCCATTGATTTTCGGCATCTGTACATCCAAAAAGACCAAGTCCGGGTCGTGCTCCATGATTGCTTTGGCCCCCTCAAACCCGTCATTGCATTCGGCTATCACTTGGATTTGGGGATAAGTGTCCAGATACTCTAGGATGATGCTTCGGGCTAAGGGTTCGTCATCAATCAATACCGCTTTGATCATAGGGCTGGGGGATTCTGATAATGCAAGTAAAGATATGTTTTGTTGCGATGGTTTCCAATAAATCGGTGCGTCCGAACAGCAGATAAAGACGGCGGCGCACGCCGCGCAAGCCGAAGCCGGTACCTTTCCGCGGGTTGTTGTTTTCGCTGTCGTAGGGGTTTTTTACCATTATCTGCAGCATCCTGTCCCCGCACGTCGCCTCGATTTCGATCATCACCTGTTCGGTGGTGTCGTACAGTCCGAATTTGATGGCGTTCTCCACCAAGGGCTGCACAATCATGGCGGGCAGGAGCATTTCCGCGCACTCATCATTGTAGTCGATGCGCGTGTCGAGGCGGTGGCCGAATCGTACTTTTTCGATTTCCAGATAAAGCTGGAGGTGTTCGAGCTCATCCTTAAGGGCGATCAGCTGTTGGTCGTCTTTGCGCAAGGTTCCCCGAAGGAAATCCGAAAGCTGGAACGTCATGTTGCGTGCTTCCTCGGGCTTGCGTCCGATCAGCGCAATGATCGAGTTGAGGCTATTGAAGAGGAAGTGCGGCTGGAGCTGTTGGCGCAGGTTATAAAGTTCCGCTTCGCGTGCCAGGCGCTCGGCGTCCGCTTTTCGATCTTCGTTTTCCTTGTATTCGCTCTGGATATTCCAAAGGATGTTAATGATGGCTACCCAAGCAATCAATAACGCGTAAACGCAGAAACGTAGGGGCAGGGAGCGGTCGACGGAGGTGATGTAGGTGTCGTCGCCGACGAGGTAGAAGATAGACCAGCGTGTGATGGACGTACAGATGGCGGCGAGGACCAGTCCCCAGATGGCGATGTAAATGTAGCGCTCTTTGCGCGGAAGGTAATAGAGCAGCGCACTGGCAATGGCAAAACAGCCCACCGTTATGCTTGCCGCGCTGATTAGGCTGTCGTGCAGGGCGATTTGGAAGTCGATGCCAAACCACCATAATAGTGCTGTTTGTAGGATCGAGTATCCCAAGAATATCACGAAGCAGCTGATGTTGACTAAGCGCTGCCGGGATGGTGTGTGGGATGTGGGTTTCGATGTCATGGGCTTTCAGTTTGATGGCAAGCTAGACGCTTTTGATCGTTACGCCTCCGAAGATGGACGTGCCGCGGATGTAAAGTACCTTGTTGTCATCGTGCTGCTGGCCGTTATGGACAAAGCGGCGGTCATTTACGTCGCCAAAGACGGACACGACCTCGGATTTGACCTTCCAGTGCGATGGTACGATAATTTTGGACCCGGCAAAAAGTTGAAAAATGTCGATGGTAACGGGGTGCTTAATGTCGGCCTGGATGAGGTTGATGTCCGACCCGCCGAAGATGTTCACGACTTCGCCCCCTAGGAAATTTTTGGAAATGACCGTACGTCTCACGTCTCCAAATACGGAAGTGATCTTTACGTAATCATCGTCCATAACGTCTGACCATGCCCGTCCGGAAGCTGCGGAGCCCGAATGCGCGTGCTCGCCACCATCCGTCGTGTCATCTTCCACCGCGGCGTGCAGTGTGCCGTCGTCGACAGGTGCGTCCAACGGATCGTCAGCTACGCGCTTGTCCCAGGCATACGCATTGTCAGGCGCTGGCTGATACCGTTTTCCATGCGGTGGCGGCGGGGGCATGCCTTTTTGTTTGCGATCCGATAACAGCCACACGCCTGCTGCTATGATGGCTGCCGGCCATATGTAGCGTTTAATATCAAGGTCCCAAATATTATTGGCCATGAAAAAGCCCCCGATGAGCAGCAGGATATACGAGGCAGGGTTGCGGAAATTGCTGCTGCCTCCTATCACCAAGCCCACGGCGATCAGGATCATCGGCCAGCTGAATATCCACCGCGGGATGAAAATCCAGGCGATGTCCAGCCGATTCAGCAAGAGAATAATGCCCAGTCCGAGGACGATGGCTCCAGCCCAAATCCGTCCGGTATCGGTACTCTTTCTGCGGGGTTGGTGGGGTGCGTTCATGTTATGTGTATTTTGTTAATGTGTTTGGCAAACTTTGTTGTTTCTCGGTGTAAAAGTAGTCACGAGCATCCGTAAACCTAGGCGAAATTAGGCAATCGCCCGCCTATTTTCGGTAAACGGCCCCCTTTTGTCGGTGAATGGTTCGTGCATGGTTGCGTTGCTGGCAAATTCGTTGCGTAAGCATTGTATATATTAAATTAAATCCGAAAATTTGTTTTAATCAATGAAATTCTTTTATATTTAGCCCGTACTTTAATGTCTGGTACATAAGAAATTAAAAAAAAGAACAATGGGAGATTTTGACAACAAAGAGCGTGAAGAGGTTTTTTCAAAAAAGGTGCGGGCGGGGAAACGTACCTATTTTTTTGACGTGAAGGCAACCCGGTCTAATGATTATTACGTCACCATCACCGAAAGTAAAAAGCGATTTGAAGATGGCGTATTCATCAAGCATAAGATTTTCTTATACAAAGAAGACTTCGAGAAGTTTGCCGAAGGATTGGAAGGCGTGGTGGAATACATCAAAGCTCACCAAGACGTAGTCGAGAAGCGTTACGACCCAAACTTTGAAAGCAATGGCTCGCCGGTGGCGGAAGGCGAATCTCCTGCAAACGATGATTTTTCGTATTAGACATCGATCAAAAACCAACACATCATAAATTATGGAAAGACCTCACCGCCGTGGGGTTTTTTTTATGCCCCGAGAGTACCCCTAAACCGCTATTCACCGTATAAAATAGTCGTACAGGAGCTGCAGCATCTCCTTGGAAAATGTCAGAGTGCCGTCCTCGTAAACTGCTTGGCAACCGTTGGTGATAACCACGAATCCGAACTTTTCCTGCGGAGCAAAAAACATATTGCTATATAAGCCATAGGCCGAGCCCGTGTGGCCCACAAGCGTCACGCCGGGGATCATGTTGCCGTCTTGTAGGAGTCCGAGTCCGTATGTTGAGGACTCCAGAACAGGTGTTTGCATGCGTATGGCACTCGTTTCCTGCAATATCCGGCTGTTGCCCGCCCGACCGTAGTTCATGTGCATAGTCAGGTAGCGTGCCAAGTCGATGGCGGATATCTTCATGCCGCCGGTGGGAGAGAGCACAGGCGTGCTTTCGGCCAGTACGTAGGTTTCCAGTTCTGCCGTTCGTGGATGGTACGCCGCGGGCTGCGGAACGAATTTGCCGTCGTCGTGCGCGTACAGCGTTGCGAATCGGGACGGATCCAGACAATCCACGCGGAAGCCACCATCAAGATGCAGGGGCGCTAGGATACGCTGACGGATGTAATTGTCGAAATTCTCGCCAGTCAGCCGTTCGAGTATAGCGCCGGCCATATTATAGTTTAGGTTACAATATTGGTAGCGCGTGCCGGGTGCGTAGTCATTGTAACTGGTTTTCCAATCATCGTTTTCCGTACCCGGCCGGATGGCATCGAGCGTGAAATACCCGTTTTTGTCGCTGATGCTGGACGTGTGCGACAAAATCATTTCCAACGTGATTTTCGCGTCAGGAAAGTGTGGGTTGCGTACCGGAAATCCAATCAAGTCGCCAATGTCGTCGTCCAATGACACCCGCTCTTGTTCGACAAGCTGCATGAATGCCGTGGCGGTGAACGATTTGGAAACCGAAGCAATACGGAATAGATCCGTCAATCCCAATACCGCATCCTCCTCCAAGCTTTTATGTCCAAACGTTTGGGCATAAACAAGCTGGCCGCCTTTGACCACGACCGCGGCGGTGCCGACTGCCTGGTGTTTCTCCATTACCGCCCGTATGGCGGCGTCCAGTGCCACGGGCTGGGCTATCGTGCTGGTACAGCAGGCCAGGAATAGGAAGCTGAAGAGAAAGCGCGCCTTCGTCATACGTGATCGGGTAGATGTGTGAACATAAAGATACTTAAAGATATGAAAAAGTAGCGTGCGGGGATCCCCGACAACTCGGTGAACATGGGTAATCTGCCGAGGACAGGGGGGAAACATGATGTCTTGCCTCCGAAGCATATTTTCACGAGCGCTCCACAGTGTACCCATCGATGTGGGCCACCGGGTTTGGAGAAGCTTAAAACGTGCCGTATGTACCGCGCTCAGGAACTAACTATCCTTTCTGGTTTGTCCCGTTCGTACGCCCCCGGCATTCGGTAGGCCCTGGTGGCGTTTTTGGTTTTTGGTGTCTCGGAATGTTTTGTCCGAGGTGGGGCTGCCCATATTGACGTTCTTGCTTTTGTCTTGCGTTCCGGTGATTTTTTTCTCGTTTTTCATGCCCATGGTGTTGTCCTTATTACGGGAGTGTTACGTTAGGAGAACAGATAAATGGCTCGGAAGTTCGAAACGAATCGCCAAAGGCGTTTTCGTGGTTCTTATACTTCGTCCTCGACCACGAGATGAGGGAGGCCTCCCGAGCAGTTGTCGACGCGGACTTTCACGCCGTACACGCGGGCGATAACGTCGGGCGTAATGGCGTCAGCTGGGGTGCCGAAACTGGCAATTTTACCTTTGTCCATCACGACTGCGCGATCGGCCCAGCGAAGGGCTAGATTCAGGTCGTGCAGCACGATGATCACCACGCGGCCATCCGCGGCAAACGACCGCGCGAGTTTCATGACTTTGACCTGGTGCTTGAGGTCCAGGGCGCTGGTGGGCTCGTCCAGCAGAAGGATTTTGGGGTCGCGCACCACCGTCCGGGCCAAACTGGCCATCTGGCGTTGCCCGCCAGATAATTGATGGAGTGGCTCTAGGGCCAAGTGCCCGATGCCCACCCGCTCCAATATAGCGAAGGCCCTTCGCTGGGCCCACTCATTGCCGGAAGATGTGGCGTCCATGGGCGAGGCCTTCAGGGCGCTGATAACGGCTTCAATAACCGAAAGGTTAATGTCGGTGGGTACGGTCTGAGGCATAAAACTCAGTAAACCGGCCCGCGTACGGGCATTCATCGACAGGAGTTCGCGGTTATCGAATTGGATAGAACCTGTCGCCCTTAACAGGCCTGCCATCGCCCGGAGCAATGTGGACTTTCCGGCAGCGTTCGGGCCGGTGAGCACGGTTACTTCCCCGGTCTGGAACGGCGGAAGCGTAAGCGCCTCCAATACCGGTTTGCCTGGGTATCCAGCCACCAACTTGTCGATATGCAACGTTGCGGAAGTCACGATCACTACCTTTTGCGTTTGTTAAAAATCAATAGGATAAATACCGGTACGCCGATCAGCGACGTGACGATGCCTACCGGAATGATTGCGCCGCCTACAACTGCCTTGCTGGCGACAGACGCCAAAGACATGATGAGCGCGCCCGAAAGGATGCTGGCAGGCAACGAAAACCGATGGTCTTCGCCGATCAGCAGCTTCGCGATATGCGGCCCCACCAAACCGATGAATCCGATCGTGCCGACGAAGGCTACCGATCCGGCAGTGAGGATGCTCACCCGCAGGAGGGAAAGGAAACGCAGACGCGACACCTGTACGCCGAAGCTACGGGCGCTGTCCTCGCCGAGGCGAAGGGCCGTGAGTTTCCAGGCTGATGCTAGGGAAAACGGCACTACGAGCGCAAAAATAACGGCGAGTAGTCGAATGTTGTCCCAGTTAGCCTTCGTCAATGACCCTAAGCTCCAAAAAATGAATTGTTGCAGGGCTTCGGCGCTGGCGATGTACTGCATGATGCCCGTAAAAGCGTTAAACGTAAAGACTAATGCGATCCCGAATAGGACCAGCCCTTCCGGTCCGGCACCGCGCATCGACGATAGCGCCTGCAATAGTAGGGTGGCGCCGAAGGCAAAGATAAAAGCGTTGACGATGACCATCCACTCGCCGCCAATGCCCGGAACGCTGAGGCCCATGATAATGGCTAGCGCAGCACCGAACGATGCCGCCGCGGACACACCCAGGGTGAATGGACTGGCCATAGCGTTATTCATAATGGTTTGCATCTCGCAACCGGCAATGGATAGCGCCGCGCCGACAAGGAGCGCCATGATGGAATAGGGCATGCGTACTTCCCAGACAATGACGCGCGTGGCGAGCTCCACGCTATCGGGCGATAAAATGGCTTCAATGACGTCGCCATATCGTAGGGTAGAGGGACCCACCGCAATGTCGATGCAAAATGATATGAGCGTAGCCACGCCTAGGGAAACCAGCAGCAAAATACGTTTGGTGAACTGTTGCCTATAACCCTTGGCGATAGATTGTACTGTTGTTTCCGACAATATCTGGGTCTTATTTTTTCAATTGCGCAAAGTAAACACCTTTAAACGGCAAAGCCAAAAATTTGGCATTTATTTCCCTTAGTACCCCATGCGGCTGAAGTTTCCCAAACAGGGCAGGGTGTGTCCATTTTGCGAGGGCTTCCACGACAGCGATGTTTAGCGGCGAATCATAGAAAAGGTGCCACATGCCGTATACCCGGTTTTCCCGAATGGCCTGCAACGGGCTGACGACCGGTCTGGCCGCCAATTGGGCCAAGCTGCGCTGGGTATGTGCGGTCTGTATTCCGTACCCGATTACCAAGCCGTCTTCGCCGGGTTGTGCAATTCCGGTAGCGATGTAGATATCGGGCTGTTCGCCAATCACGTATTCCATGTTGAGTGTGCCCACTTCCCCCGGAAGAATGTTGCCGATGTTGTCGCCGCCGACAAACTCGATGAATTCGCCTAGGTTTCCTTTACCCGGTGACCCGGGAGGGACATTGCCGCGGATCATTTCCATATACACTTTAGGCCGCGGACGGTTGGGGTGCTTGGCCAAGGTGCCCTGGATGTAGTTCATCCGGCGTCTGTAAAATGCAATGTACTCGTGCGCCTGGCGCTCGGCGCCCAGCACCTTTCCGAGTAGTTCGATACTGGGAATCGTGTTCTTAAAGGGATGCAGCCTGAAGTCGATGAATACGATCGGAATGCCCGCCGCCTCCAACTGGCGAATCACGTCGCCAGATTTTGCGTCGGGACCATGCGACCCCGCGCCGAAAATAGCTAGGTCGGGCATGAGCGAGATGATCTGTTCGGTCGATACGGTTTCCTTGCCCGACGTGCCGATCAACGGCACCTGGTCCAGCTTCGGATATTTTTCGCGGTAGGCCTCGTATAGCAGGCCGCCCGAGCGGATGAAATCGCCGGCCCATCCCGCTAAGATGTCTACCGGTTCGGGTACCAGCAGGCTTAGGGTCACCAATTGACGGCCTTCGCCGAGGATCACGCGCTTGGCAGGGGCGGGGATAGTTACGTTGCGTCCCACCACATCCGTAACGGTAATCGGCCGTGCCCGTAGGGTTCCGCCGACGGTGAGAATAAGGATAAGGGCCACTAAAATCCGTTTTTTGATGCTATTATTCATGAGCAGTAGTTTTTAGGAAGGAGGAATAACCGAAACCGGCCGCTGTCCCCCTCGCTCTCGGGTGATGTATTACGGTTTGATCAAGCTGATGGAGTCAGCATTCGGTGCGGGTACCGGTTCAGGCGCATTTTCGCCCCGCTCGCGCACGGCTTCTTTGTTAGTGACGTATGCGTCGCCCGTTTCGAAGTTGATAGCCACCGTGTTTGGCAATGCGCCAATTTCAAAGTTCTTGATGACTTCCAGCTTTTCGCCGTCGATCACCGTCACGGTACGGCCGTGGCGGTTGGCCACGTAGATGAGATTGCGGACGGGGTCGTGGTTGACGCCCAATGCGCCCGCGCCGGTGGGGATGGCTTTAATCAGGTTGCCCGTCGTAGCATCCAGCACGGTAATGTTTTCCGAGGTCTGGTTAGCGACGAAGAGACGGTTGCCCTCCGCATCGTAGTGGACATTCGTCGGACGTTCGCCGTGTGCATCGAATTTCTTCAGCACCTTGCCTGTTGCGCCATCCACCACAACGACCTCGCCGTCACGCATAGCCGTTGCGTATATGATGTTATTGGCCTCATCAATATAGTGGCCGGTTATGGCGCCACCCAGGTCGGGGTAAAACTTCAGGAATTTATTCGTTTTGGCATCGATCACCCAAAGGCCACCGCCACGTACGCTGCTGGCGTAGACCAGTCCGCGGCTTTCGTCCACCCGGATTTCGCGGGGCGCCCGCCCCTCGGCATCAGCTTCGATATGGGTCTGTTTGCCCGACTTCAGATCGATGGCCGTTACGATGCCGGTTCGACTGTTTGTGGAGTAAAGCGTTTGGGTAGCAACGCTAAGCCCCAGTCCCATGGGGGCCGACTCGGGGACGGCGATGCTATCGACAGCTTTCAGTGACTTCGGATCGATTTTGTATATCTTGCCGGTTGCGCCCTGTTGGGCTGCGCTCGACACATAAACGAAGCCGTCCGTCGGGTTGAAAACGGGCTGGTATACATTTGAATTGGTTCCGATTTTCTCGGTTTTGACCAATGTCTGGGCGTGGGCCGGTATAGCGCAAGCGAGTGCACAGGTAGCTATCGTCAGCAGGTTAGCTTTGCGAAGCACGGGAGTGAGTATGGAATTCATCGTTCTTGTTTTTATGTGTTACAATTAAAAATATGCGCAGGGTTGGCTAATTTGCGTCAGCGACAGGCGGCGCCGCTCCCCCGATAAACCATTTGTAAAAATCCGGGAAGGCCTCTCGCCAATAGAGCGCGCCATGCCGCCCCTCCGGATTGACAGTCAGGTCTATTTGAGGCGCGGCCGCTTCGCGGAGCAAGGCGATAGCGCGGTGTACGTCTTCGTACATGCGCACGAAGGTAAGGTCCGGCATGCGGCGCGTTTCACTCGCCCCTACATAGAAATAATATCGCTGGTTGCCCACTTTTTCCGCGTCACTGATGGACGCCAGCACCTTCTCCGTGTTTCCGTAGTCGAGCCAGATCGACGGGGAGAATATCCCAAGCAAACCGAATACATCAGGATATTCCAATCCTGCATACAGGGTGATGAGTCCACCCATGGAACTTCCGGCCATACCGGTTGCGAAAGGACCGGGCAACGTGCGGTAATGGGCATCGATATAGGGCTTGAGGATTTCTACGATGAAAGCGAGATAAGCCGGGCCTTCTACCTCAGGATATTCGGCGTTCGGACTGAAATAGAACTCCGGAACGCGGTCGGCATAATCTGCTTGGTGGTTGATGGCCACAACGATGCATTTTACTTGCGCGGTGTCGATCACTTCGTCTACGCCCCATTCGATGGGCCCCATCCGGCCTTGTGAAGTCGCTTCGTCAAAAAGATGCTGGCCGTCGTGCATGTACAAAACCGGATAACGCTTGCCCGATGTCTCATAATCTGCTGGCAGGTACACCCATATCGTGCGGTGACGGTCCAGCTGGGGTATATAAAACGCTGAATCCAGTAAGTGCACGTTCGGTGACGCAGTGGAAGGCGGAAAATCATCCCGCCAGCCCTCGATCTGACACTCGATCACTGTGTCACGATTGAGTTGAGCGACGCGGGGGCCTTCAAGTCGTCCATCAGCCGTACTTTCCGATCGTTGCCAGTCGCCCCGGGTGAATTTGAATTCTACCCGGTCGCTGGGAACATCGCGTAGTAATACGCTTACGGTGTAGGTACCGTCGGACATCCATCGCAAACGCAACGAATCCTCACCGGGCTCCCAGCTATTAAAATTGCCGGACACGTAGATGGCCTCGCTGGGTCGGGTCGTTGGTATTTCAGTGACCCTTATGTCCAAGGTGTGCTGGGCCACCCCCCACAAGGGGAGGCAGGCTAAGAGGCTTAGGCCGCTCCCTTTCCACAATTTTCTCAAGATGTTGATTACTGACTGATTCATAGCTTCCTTCGGGCAACCGTTGCGCTTGTCCTATTCGACCTCAATCTTGGTGAATCCTGACACTGCGCCGCCGACGTCCACACTGAAGGAAAGTTCAGCACTGTTCGTCGCATGGTCATATTCGTAATAGCCGTTCGGTCCCGATTTCGTCGCTCCGCGGAGAAGCACTTTGCCGTTGACTTCCACTGCTGCCAGTGCCGCCCCTGGGTTGGTTCCGACTGGAACACCGTTGATCTTCTTGAATGTCTTGGAGGCGTCGTTGACGTCCAGCGAATAGAACTCCCAGATATCGGCCGTGTTGATATTACCCGATCCGCCCCCCGTCAAGGTCTCGGTGTTCAACGTGAAGATCAGACGGCCATTTTTTGCAAACACATTTGCGAATTTGCCATTGTCAGCTGCCCGGAAATCGGAGAATTTCAGCTCCCAGGTAGGATCAATATCGGTGGCGTTCGCTTTGATACGTACAATTTTGGATTTGCCACCCAATGCGCTGCGACCTTGAGCGACCAAATACAGGTCCCCATTGGTGTCGAAATCGTACATATGGTTCTCGTTGATGTAGGCAAGGCTGCCGGTGTCTTCGATTTTTATCGTTTTTTCGTATTCAGCAGAAGCCAGATCGACGACCGCAATGTACACATCCGGGTAATAATCGTCAAAGAAACCGACTTGCCCAGACTCTGATTTGGCGTAGGTTAGGTTTGCAAATAATTTACCGCCTTTGATTGCGAGTAATTTTTGACCGGCGGCGCGAAACTTGATTCCGTCTTCACCCACACCGCGTTCATTCACTGCAGCGGTCAGATCGATTGAGCCGGTATTGACCATCGTGGTCGGATTGAACCTCTGGATTTTGGTGGGCTCAGCAGCATCCCAATAGTAACCACTGGTTTCGTTCTCGATTACAAAGTTGCCGGTGCCAAAGTATTTCGCAGCTTCCGCGGGATTCTTGGATGCAATGAATTGGCCAGACTCCACACTGCCATCGCGGTTAACTTTTATTTTTTCGATCCCAGTGGCATAATCCGACGTGCGGAACATCTTGAAAATCATGTTGCCATAAGTTCTCCAACCACCCATTCCTTGCCCTTCGAGGGAGCCGGCTGTTGCATTGGAAATGGGGCCGGTAGGATATTCATCAAAAGCGCTGATAAAGCCCGCTTTGCTTCCGGATACCCGGTCAGCCAACGTGATCAACACATACTTGTCGGTGCTTTCACCGACCGGAGTAGGATCATCATTATTACAGGCAGTAAACGTCAACGCGCTAAAGAGCATCAGGATAGGTAGTAAAATATGGTGTCGTTTCATAGTATTGTGTTGTTAATGTGAACTAATTTGTGTATATTAATAGTATAAGCCTTTGTCAACGTGCCCACGAATAAGTCAGCTTCACGTGAAAGCTGCGACCCGGGCGCTGGATTTTGTAATAATCATATAGCTTCGTGTTGCTGCGATTCTTCACTTCAAACCCGAGCGGCAGCGGCTGCCCGGCGAAGTAATAATTGACACCTACATGCAGTAGATGCTGATCGGGAACGACATTCGTCACCGGAACACCCGACGCCCCCCATAAGCCTAGAAATCCCTGTGGTTCCTTATCCCTTGGAATGTGGTTTAGGTAAAACTCCCTAATAAAATTCCAGTGTGCGTATGGTTTGAGCACATCGTTTGCTGTAAAGACGTCGGCGTACTGAGCATTCAGACCTGCATTAGCAAAGAAATAAGGCGTGTTCCTCAGCCGGGTTCCCTCTATCCATTTGTGAACTCCTTCGGCGACGTCCACCATCCGATTATCCTGCCAGGTGACGTTTGCGTGGAGATTCCAATT
>Ga0079224_100000151_pt1 | contig 56401 bp, 47 predicted proteins | sample Stecom2015_FD_80414 | JGI IMG/M metagenome (GOLD analysis project Ga0079224, IMG submission 80414) | Agricultural soil microbial communities from Utah to study Nitrogen management - Steer compost 2015 | ecosystem: Environmental > Terrestrial > Soil > Agricultural land | place: USA: Utah... | reverse complement strand
GTCGTTGCCGCCGCCGCCGGCAAGGGTGTCGTTGCCGCCACCGCCGGCAAGCGTGTCGTTGCCGCCGCCGCCGACCAGGCGGTTGTCGCCGCGGCCGCCGGTGATCGTGTTGGCGGCGCCATTGCCTGTCCCCTTGATGTCGCCGTCGCCGAGCAGCTCCAGGTCGAGCGCGTTGGCGAGCAGCGTGGTATCGGCGGAACTGCGGATCGTCGCGCCATCGACGAGATCGACCTTGACGTTCTCGCTGCCCATCACGACCCGCGCCCGGACGGCGGCATCCAGCCCGGTGCCGGAGAAGATGAGGATGTACTGCCCGGGCCCAGAGGACGGTTCGACGGCGTAGCCGCCGGCGTTCGGGGTCTTGACCGACGTCGTGGCGCCCGGCCCGACGGGGTCGACCCGGATCCTGATGCCGCCCAGGCCCTCGCCGATGCTGTAGAAGTCGTTGTTGTCCTGGTCGTCGTACACCACCCCGAGGAACTGCGGGACATAGTCGGGGCGGGTGGCGAAGTCCTGCGTCTGCACGAACGGCCCGACGTCCGTGCCGGCATCGTTTTCCCGGATGATGCCGATGCCGACCTCGGTGAACACCGGGTTCATGATGTTGTTGCGGTGCCCCGGCGGCTGCTGGATGCCGGTGGCGGTCAGTCCCCAGTCGACGAACAGCGCGGCATGCCCGTGAAACGCGTTCTCGGTGAACGCAAAGATGTTCTCGCCGACCGTGCTCCAGTTGTAGCCGGCAGCGGTCACCCGCGCGCCCAGGCCGGGCTCGCCCGGCAGCTGATGCTCCTGATCATCGAAGTCGATCATCAGCTGGCTGTGCGCGGTCGCCGCGTTGTTGAGCTGGCTGTTCCAGGCCAGCGGCGGCGCCGAATCGAGCTGCTGCAGTTGCGCCCGCAGCTCGTCGATGTCGACGTTGAAGAAGTTGAGTGCGCTCGTGACGTCGGGATCGGGCGTGACCAGCGGGTTGGTGCCCAGGATGATGCGGCCGAACTCGCCCCGCGGGTCGAGCCGCGCCTGATTGATGAACTCCAGCGTAAGCTGCTCGATTGCCGAAGGATTGGCCATCGTCCCTGCTCTCCGTGCTTGCGACCGGTTACTGTCGCGGAGGACGAAGTATGCAGCACAAGCCGCAATTCATAAATGGCAATCGCGCGTATCCGGTACTGCCGATGGACTAGCCTTTTCGGAGATTGTTAACCGCATTTGCAACAAATCCGGATGGGCGCCGGATTGAAGATAATTTTAACGACCCGCTTCAGCCGGGTTTAACCGAGCCAAGTTAGGATGCCGCCTAATCCGATAACCAATACGTAACAGGTAGGCGTCCAATGGGTTCGTTGCTCCACCGGTTCCTGTCCGACAGGCAGGGCGCCGTAGCGATATTGTTCGGCATCGCACTGATACCGCTCGTCGTCGCCGTCGGCGCGGCGATCGACTATTCCCGGGCGGTCAATGTACGCACCAAGATCCAGGGCGCCATCGATGCCGCGGCCCTCGCCGCGGCAAGCTCACTCAACGCGACCGATGCCGAGCGGATCGCCCTCGCGCAGTCGGTGTTCGATGCCAACTTCCCGGTCGGCGTGACGGGCATCGACGTGGACCCCGACATCAGAATCGAGAACGACGCCGTCGTCGTCACCGTCGATGCCGCGCTGCCCACCGCGATCATGAACATCGCCGGCATCTCGACCCTCGATGTCGCCACGACCACCGAAGTGAAGATCCCGACCATGATCGACGGCGAGATCGTCCTGGTGCTCGACTATTCGATGTCGATGCAGGACAACAACAAGTACAAGGCGATGCGAGAAGCCGCGGTCGACATGATCAACACGCTGTCGAAGAACGGCGCAAACGACAAGATCAAGGTCGGCCTCGTTCCGTTCTCGGGCCACGTCTACCTGAGCCTGCCGAAGGAGTACGTCATCCACGAGAGCGGCAACGGTACCTGGACCAACTGCACCAAGGACCGGATGTGGCCGTACAACATCACCGATGCCACTCCGGATCCGGACAAGGATGAGACGAAATGGGGCCCGCAGGGCATTGCTTCGCCGAAAAACATCCTGGCCCACCTTCTTGAAAAGCTTGCATTCTACCTTGACTGCTCCAAGTACGCCTCGCGCAACCTGATCGTGCGCCCGCTCACCAACGACATCTATTCCGTGGTGAACCAGCTCCAGGGCATGGAAGCGTTCAACGACATCAGCGCGACGGGAATGGGAATGACCCACATCTCGCTGGGGCTGGAAATGGGCTGGCACCTGATTTCGCCCAACGCACCCTTTACCGAAGGGGTCCCCTATGGCGACGAGGACACCGTGAAGGCCATCGTGCTGCTCACCGACGGCGATCAGACCGAAGGAGCATGGGGCGAGAATGGAACGCGGAACAAATACAACGGCGAGGCCAATCTCGAGACGATGTGCGAAGCGATCAAGGACCAGAAGGTGCTGCTGGTGACCGTAGCCTTCGATCTCAAGCACAACGCGACCAAGAACCGGCTGCGCAACTGCGCGACCTCGACACAGCACTTCTACGAGGCCGACAGCAACACCGATCTCGCCGACGCGTTCAGGAACATCACCGGCCAGCTGACCAAGGCGATCTACATCAGCAGATAACCGGTGCATGGGGCGCCCCGCCACGGGGCACGGGCAAGCGGAGATGGCCGGATACGATCCGGCCATCTGCGTCTGTACCCGGCGGCAGCCCGGCGTCAGGCGACGCCCAGCTTCTCCTGCAGGTTGGTGCTCGACGTGGTGTGCTGGAACACCAGCCGCTGATCCGGATAGACGTAGCGGAAGGCGTGGTGCGCCATCAGCGCCGCCTCATGGAACCCCGACAGGATGAGCTTGAGCTTGCCCGGATAGTCGGCGATGTCGCCGATCGCATAGATGCTCGGCACCGAGGTCTCGAACTTTTCGGTATCGACCGGAATGCGGTTGTGGGCGAGGTTGATCCCCCACTCGGCGATCGGCCCGAGCTTCATGGTAAGGCCGAAGAACGGCAGCAGCGTATCGCATTCGATGTCGAACGTGGTTCCGTCGCCGCCCCTCGCCTGCACCGCCTCGAGCCGTCCGCCGCTGCCCCGTACCCCGGCAATCTGGCCGAGTATGAATTCCATCCGCTGCTGGTCGACCAGCGCCTGCATCCGGCCCACCGTATCGGGTGCAGCCCGGAACTCAGCCCGCCGGTGCATCAGCCGCAGACGGCGCGCGACCGGCGCCAGGCTCAGCGTCCAGTCGAGTGCGCTGTCGCCGCCGCCGACGATCAGGATGTCGCGGTCGCGGAAATCCTCGATGCGGCGAACCGAGTAGAAGACGGACGTTCCCTCGAACTCCTCGATCCCCGGCACCGGCGGGCGCTTCGGCTGGAAGCTGCCGCCGCCGGCGGCGATGATCACCACGCGGGTGTCGATGACGAGGCCGCGGTCGGTGCTGACCCGCCACGTCCGGTCGTCGAGCCGTTCGAGGCTGCTGACCATGTGCCCGAGGTGGAACTCCGGCGAGAACGGGGCGATCTGCTCGAGCAGCCGCTCGGTAAGCTCGTGACCGGTGACCACCGGCAGGGCAGGAATGTCGTAGATCGGCTTTTCGGGATAGAGCTCGGCGCACTGGCCGCCCGGCTTGTCGAGGATGTCGATGACATGGGCCCGGATATCGAGCAGCCCGAGCTCGAACACTGCAAACAGCCCGACCGGACCCGCCCCGACGATCACCGCGTCGGTGGTCAGCACCTTCTTGTCGTTCGACATGTTCATTTCCACCGCACCCTGGTCGAGGGTGCCTGCACCAATGGCATCAGAACTGCTGCTCGGGGACCCGCACCACCAGCCCGTCCAGTTCTTCCGTCACTTTAATCTGACATGACAACCTGCTGTTGTCACGGACGTCAAACGCAAAATCCAGCATGTCCTCCTCCATCTCGTTGGGGGAGCCGACAACGTCGCGCCATGCCGGATCGACGTAGACGTGACAGGTCGCGCAGGCGCACGCCCCTCCGCACTCCGCCTCGATCCCGGGGACCATGTTGCTACGGGCCGCTTCCATGACGGTCATGCCCACCCTGGCTTCGACCACGTGCTCGGTACCGTTGTGCTCGATGAATGTGATTTTCGGCATGATTGATGTTGATCTGGGGACTGACGGGCCAGAAAGAAAGGGCAGGTCGCAATGAGGGTCGCCCGCATGCTTCGCGCCCGCGGAAACCGTGGGCGCGCCGACTGCTATAGGGGAATCGTTCCGGGCTGGCAATGCGGCCGACTGACGTCGGAATTGCCGTCATTCGAAACGGCGGCCGGAAGCGCGATGAACGCCGCCGTCACCGTCGCCGCATATGGCGCCGCGTTCTTTCCGCGGAACCGCCTGAACGCGCCGATGGCGGCGGCGGCGCTTCCGGCGGAAAGGATCAGGCTTCGGTCAGGATCGACTGGACGAACCGGTTGGCCTGTTCGACGCACCTCGAAAGGTCGTCGAGAGAACGGGTTCTCGCCTGCGGTCGGCCGAACACGCCCGGCTGCTCGGCCGCGAGCGCCGCCTCCGCCACGTCCCAGGCGCCGATCCCCCGTGCCGTTCCCTTGAGCGCGTGCACCGCCTCTCGCCAGGCCTGTTCGTTGCCGGCCCGCTGCAACCGTTCGAGGTAGATCGTCGACTGGCGCCTGAACAGTTCGAGCACCTCCAGCTCCAGTGCGCGGTTGCCCATCGTGTAGTGGGCCAGATGCACCAGGTCGACCGGCCGCCTGTCGTTCGCGCGCGGCGTGATGGTTTCCGCCGCCGTCCTTGTCGTGAGTTGAGCGCAATCCGTCATCTCGGGATCCGTTTGTCTCGCGTCGTCCCCCTATCCCGCACCAACGTAGCAGACGGCCGATACCAACAGGTTAAGATCGCGCCTCGGCGCGGCACGGACATGGCTGCTGCCGCTCTTCGGCAGGCGGCGCTGGCGATTTTAACCAAAACTGCCGTTCGGCAACGGGATGGCAGACTTTTTGTTTATTACGCTGCCGAAATCGAGTACGCTCCGGACAACTCTCCGCGTGAGAGAGGAGGCCGTCAGACAACAGCACGCTCCCCGAGCGGGACACATACGACTGCCTCACCCTCCTTGACCGGACTCTAGCGGAGAGGCCGCGGGTATTGGGGGGCGGCAAGGGAGCGCGTGCTTTGTACAGGGGTAAAGGCGTCGGTGGAGCGGAGGGCCGCACCCCGCCGCGAAATACGCACAATTCCCGACAATCAAGGACGCCTCCGAATGCGGGTATGGTATCGCCGATCCCGATCGGCGGTACCGCAGTGGTGCAGTAGCCGTCAGTTGCGGGAAGGTGTGGGTAATGGCTAGCAGAGACGTCGAGTCGGGCAGGTCGCTGGTCAAGCGGGCATTCAGGCGACCTCCGGGGGCATCCTCAGGCGAAAGCGGCGACAAGGCAGCGGCGCGCGCACCGCGGGACCAGCGCGAACAGCCAAAGGGCACGCCGGTCCAGAAGCCACAGCCGCAGGCTCAGCGAAAGTCTCCGCCGCCGCCAGGGCGTCAGCCGACGCCGGTCAAGCGCCCGGCCAACGAGAACGAGCCGACGATGGCCGCCATCATCGGCAATCTGAAGCGCCGGCCATCTGCCACGCCGTACCTGGTGGCGGCGGCCGTCTCGGTCGTCTGGATCATTGCCTGCGGGGCCTATCTCTGGGGCTTCTACGGCCCCGAGGTCCGTGCCCTCCAGGGCTCGCGGAGCGTGTTCACGGTCCTCGGCGCACCGGAGCTCGCCACGATCGTCGTACTTCTCCTGCTGCCCGTCTTCCTGGTCTGGTCCATCGCCCATCTCCTCTGGCGGGCGCAGCAGATGCGCAACGTCTCCGAGACCCTGGTCCATACCTCGTTGAGGTTGATCCGGCCGGAAAGCGTGTCCTCGGAAGGCCTCGCCACCATAGGCCAGACGGTGCGACGCGAGGTGTCGCAACTGGTCGGCGGCGTCGAGCATGCGATCGCCCGTGCCGGCGAACTGGAAAGCCTGGTTCACAAGGAAATCAGCGCCCTCGAGCGCGCCTTCGGGGGCAACGAGGAGCGGATAAGAACACTCATCGACGGCCTTGAGAAGCAGCGGGCGCTGCTTGAGGAAGCCGGCTACATGCTGGGTTCCGAGGCCAATCCGCTGATCAGCCGCCTGGAACAGAACAGCACCGTCCTGCAGGAGATCATCGACACCGCGGCCAATACGCTGCACGCCCTCGAAACCAAGCTCAAGAGTTCGACCAACGAGCTGTCGCAGGCCATCGGCGAGATCGCCGAACAGGCCAGTGGCACAAGCGACCAGGTCGCAGCCCAGACCGGGCGGCTCGAGCAGATCTCCAATACCGTCCTCAACGACCTGAAGACCTTCTCGGGGCAGCTTGCGCAGCAGGCAGAGGTCCTGACCAGGACCACCCAGCATCTCGAACACAGCGGCGTCGAGTGGACCGAGGAAGTTCGCCGTGTTTCCGACCACATCAGCGAGCAGCTTCGCTCCTCGACCGGCGAGGTGGCGCATCTCCTGCGGTCCGCCGCGAGCGAGTTCGACGAGACGACGGCCGACATCACCAAGCAGCTCGACCACACCAGCGACACCATCTCGCAACGGCTGCGCGACACCGGCCTCGAGTTCACGCAGATGCTGCGCTCGGCGAGCGGCGAGTTCACCGAAGCCAACGCCGAACTGGCACGTCATCTCGACCGCACGTCCGCCAAGCTCACCCAGCAGCTGCGCGACGTCGGCAGCGAGATCTCCGAACTGCTGCAGACGACGAGCGGCGAAGCCGCCTACCAGGTGCGGGAGGCATCCCACGAGGTGTCGCAGCAGATCGAACGCTCGGCCAAGGAGCTCACCCAGCATATCGACATCTCGGGCGGGGCGTTGACCGAGAAGCTGCTCAGCGCGAGCGGCGACTTCGTCCAGAATCTCGATCGCGCCCGCGAGCAGGTATTCGATTACCTGACCACGGCCAGCACCGAGATGACGGATCGCGTCGAGACCACGACCAGCCGCGTGCTCGAGAAGCTGAAGGACGCGAACGCCGAGATGTACGAGCGGCTCGAGCAGACCAGCGGCCGGCTGTTCGCACGGCTCGACCAGGCGAGTGCGGAGATGAACAACCGCCTCGAGGCAACAAGCCTGCAGATCTCCGAGAAGCTCGACTCGACGAGTGCGGAGGTGTTCCACCGCATCGACGAGGCGGGCACCGAGATGAACAGGCTGCTCACCGCGCGCAGCTCCGAGATCGTCGACCGCATGATGTCCACCACCGGTCACATCACGGAACAGCTGTCGCGTACCGGTTCGCAGCTGTTCACGCAGCTCGAGCTGACCAGCAACGACGTCGCGACGGCGATGGAACGTACCGGCGCCGACATCCTGGCCCGGTTCGATTCGACCACCGCCAACATATCCGACACCCTGCAGAATGCCGGGTCGGGCATGTTCGAGCGGCTCGACGGCACTACCCAGCAGCTCACCGAGAAGCTGGAGAAGGCGAGCGCCAATCTCACCGTTCGCCTCGAGTCGACGAGCAGCAAGATTGCCGATGCGCTGGAGCAGACCGGGTCGCTTCTGTTCAAGCGGCTGGACGAGACCCAGCACGTGCTGGGCGAGCATCTCGAACAGACGAGCATGCACGTCACGGCACGCCTCGACACGGCCAACAAGCAGTTCGTCGAGGAACTGGACCGTGCCGGGTCCCAGCTTTCCAGCCGGCTCGAGGAGGCATCCGACGTCATCGGCCAGCGCCTCGACCAGGTCAGCGGCCGACTCGCAGGGCGGCTGGAGACCACCAGCACCAAGGTTGCCGAGCGGCTGGAGACGGTCAGCGAGGTGGTCGAGAAGAGCGTCCGCGAAGTCAACAAGGAGATGGAACGGGTCCTGCTCAGCCGGGAGGACTCCCTTGGCCAGCTCGTCGAGCGGATCGCGAAGAAGTCCGAGGACGTCGACACGCTGATGCGCAGCTACGTCGGCCTTGTCGAGGACTCCATTTCCACCGCCGAGGCGCGGGTGCAGGAAGTCGCCCGCCTGCTGACGGGAAATGCGGAAGCCACCTCCGAGATCATGGAGAAGGAGCTGCAGCGCCTCGAAGCGTCTGCAAACCGGCAGGTCTCGGAGGCCGCCTCCAAGCTCAGGGCGCATTACGACCAGACGCTTCGGTCGATGCAGGAATCGCTCGACACCTCCACCAAGACCTTCCAGCAGTCGGCAGCGGAGATGCGTTCAGTCGCCCAGGAGATGGCCCGCGAACTCGACAAGACCCGGAACGAGTTCAAGAAGGCGATCTTCGAGCTGCCGAACGAGACCAAGGACAGCGCCGCTGCCATGCGCAAGGTGCTCAGCGATCAGATCACCGCACTCAATGCGCTCGCCGAGGTGGTGCGCCGTCACGGCGCGACCCTGGACGTGTCCGGGCCGGGTGCACAGCCGCACCCGCCGCAGGCCAGGACGCAGCCGGTGGAGGCAGAGGAGGCGCAGGAGCCGATCGTCCTGACGGCACAGGCCGGCGGCGGTGGCCGACGCGGCACGACGACCGTACAGGCGCGGCAGCATGGCGATGGCCAGGCGCCCCAGCGCGAGCGCGGACGCGAAGAGCGCGACCGCCAGCAGCACCAGGCGCAACAGCAGCAGCAGCGCCCGGCGCCACACCCGCAGCGGCAGCAGCCGCAACAGTACGAGCGTCAGCCGCAGGCCCGGCGCCAGCCTGACCGCCAGAAGTGGGGGCTGCCGGACCTGTTGCGCGCGGCATCGCGTGACGAGGACGACGAGACCCTGCCGGCCCTGTCGGAGAACGGCGATGCCCGGAAGGGCGGTCCGAGGCGCAAGCCGTCACCCGAGATTCCGCGCTCGGCGGTGCACATCGTCGAGAGCCTCAACTCGCTCTCCGTCGACCTGACCCGGGCGCTCGAGTCGGAAGCCTCGCCCGAGCTGTGGAAGCGGTACAAGAACGGCGAACGCAACGTCTTCACGCACCGTCTCTACAACATGCGCAGCCAGAAGCTGTTCGACGAAATCGTGCGCAAGTACGCGCAGGAACCCGAGTTCCACGCCGATGTCGACCGCTACATCGCCGACTTCGAGAGCCTGCTCGACACGGTTTCGGAGGGCGAAGGCAACGACGAGATGGTGGAGAGCTACCTCGCCTCGGAAACCGGCAAGGTCTACCTGATGCTCGCCCACGCGAGCGGCCGGATAGAATAGCCGGCCACGGTTGGAGCACGAGCGGCGGCCCGTTGGGGCCGCCGTTTTCGCTTGCGCGGCAAATCGGCGTGATGGCAAACAGGGATACCATGGAACTGCAACGTCCCTATCTCCTGTTTCTCGGTGACGTACCGGATTCCCTGGCCGCCAAGACGGCGTTGGGGATCGTCGACTGGCGCCGCGACTGGTGCGTCGGACAGCTCCGGCTCGAGGGCTGCAAGGCCGATACCGGACTGCCCGACATGACGGTGGCGGAGGCTGCAGCCGCCGGCGCCAGGACAATGATCGTCGGCGTCGTCAATCCCGGCGGGGTCCTGCCGGATCACTGGATCGACACGATCGTCGCCGCACTGGATTCCGGTCTCGATGTCGCCACCGGACTGCACAGACGGCTCGGCTCGGTGCCGGCGATCGCCGCCGCCGCGGAACGCAACGGCCGCGCGTTGCATGACGTGCGCTTCTCCGACCGCCAGTTCTCCACTGGCAAGGGCACCAAGCGCCCCGGCAAGCGCCTTCTCACCGTCGGCACCGACTGTTCGGTCGGCAAGAAGTACGCCGCGCTCGCCCTCGAGCGCGAGATGCGCGCCCGCGGCCTCGACGCCGAATTCCGCGCCACCGGCCAGACCGGGATTTTCATCTCCGGCCGCGGCGTGGCGGTCGATGCGGTGGTGGCCGATTTCATTTCCGGCGCGGCGGAATGGCTGACGCCCGCCGCCGATCCCGACCACTGGGACGTGGTCGAGGGCCAGGGCTCGCTGTTTCATCCCTCGTTCGCCGGCGTCAGCCTCGGGCTGCTCCACGGCTCCCAGCCGGACGCCTTTGTCGTCTGCCATGAGCCGACCCGCACCAGGATGCGGGGCGTCGAGCATCCGATCCCGTCGATCCGCTCGGTCATCGACATGACGGTCGCGCTCGGCAGGCTCACCAACGAGGCGATCCAGTGTGTCGGCATTGCCGTCAACACCGCGGCGCTGGATGACGCCGCCGCCCGGGTGTTCCTTGAACGCACCGCCGAGGAGTACGGCCTGCCGGCGGTCGATCCGGTCCGCCACGGTACGGCCGCGATCGTCGACGAACTTCTGCGCCGGCTACCGCCCGGGGCCTGAGCCGAGTGCGATGAGCCGCCGCCTGACCGTCACCCGGGAATCGTGGCCGCTGGCCCGCCAGTTCACCATCTCGCGCGGCAGCAAGACCACGGCGGACGTCGTCGTGGTCACCCTGGAGGAAGCCGGCGCGCGCGGACGCGGCGAGTGCGTCCCCTACCCCCGCTACGGCGAGACGGTGGAGGGGGTGATCGAGGAAATCGAACGCCAGCGTCCGGCGATCGAGGCCGGCGCCGAGGGCGAGGACATCAATTCGGAATTGCCGCCGGGCGCCGCCCGCAATGCACTCGACTGCGCATTGTGGGATCTCGAGGCGAAGAAGGCGGGAACGCCGGTCTGGTCGCTGGCGGGATTGCCGGAACCGAAGCCGCTGGTGACCGCCTACACGCTCAGCCTGGATTCGCCGCAAGCGATGGCCGGCGAAGCCCGGGCAAACGCACACCGCGCCCTCCTGAAGCTGAAGCTCGGCGCCGACGGCGACGAGGAACGCGTGCGTGCCGTTCGCGAGGCCGTACCCGGGGTGAGACTGATCGCCGATGCGAACGAAGGCTGGAGGCCGGAAACCCTGGAGCGGGCGTTCGCGGCGTGTGCCGAGGCAGGCATAGAACTCATCGAACAGCCGCTGCCGGCAGACGATGACGAGGCGCTCGCCTCGATCGCCCGCCCGGTACCGGTCTGCGCCGACGAATCCGGCCACGGCCTTGCCGACATCGACCGTCTCGTCGGGCGCTACGATGCCATCAACATCAAGCTCGACAAGACGGGCGGCCTGACCGAGGCGATCCTCGTTGCCCGCGAGGCACGGGCGCGCGGTCTTTCGATCATGGTGGGCTGCATGGTCGCGACGTCGCTCGCCATGGCGCCGGCCATGCTGGTCGCGCAGCTTGCCGATGTGGTCGATCTCGACGGACCGCTGCTGCTCGCCCGAGACCGCGACCCCGCAATCCGCTTCGACGGCAGCCTGATGCACCCGCCGCTGCCGGAACTTTGGGGGTAACCCGGCAGCGGCCGCTCACGGTTCCATCAACCGACCACCCTGCCAGCGGGCGACGACCACAAGCGCAAACCCGGCAGCAACGACGCCGAGGCCGGCCATGGCGAACCAGGCATGGGCGCCTAACTGGTGATAGAGCGGCCCTGACGCCGCCATGACCGGCCCCATGATCACCCCCACCGTCAGCGCATGGTAGAGGCTCTGAGCCGTCGCATGCAGGTTCCCCGGCACTGCGCGAGCTAGGAAGTACATCGATCCGAGATGCGTCGCGCCATAGGTGAGCGCGTGGCTCGCCTGGACCGCGAACAGCAGCCACAATGACGGCTCGAGCGCCGTGATGGCCCAGCGCGCGATTGCTGCCGTGGCACCGATCAGCAACAGGCGTTGCGGCTTCAGCCACGCGACGAGCGGACCGGCCCAGGCAAACAGCACGACCTCTGCGACCACGCCGGTTGCCCACAGGGCCCCGATGACCGCCTCGCCTATGCCGGCCGCACGCCAGTGCAGGGTGCCAAAACCGTAGTAGACGGCGTGGGCGGCCTGCACGAGCCCGGCCGAGGCGAGAAAGCAGAGGAATACGGGATGGCATACGAGACGGCGCACCGCGCCGCCGGTACGCTGTCTTTCCCGCGCGTCACCGGCGACTGTGCGCTCGCCCGGCAGAAGCACCGCGGCAGCCACCAGAACGATGTCGACGGCGATGAGCAGCCACAGGATGGCCTCGGCGTTGGTGCGGGCAAGCACCGCACCGGCCCCGATGCTGCCGGCGATGAAGGTGAGCGATCCCCACAGCCGCATCCGGCCGTAGTCGGCGCCACCCGCCTCGCTCTCCGCCACCGCAATGGTCTCGATCAGCGGCAGCGCCGACATGCGGGCGGTCGCGGAGAGGACCGCCAGCGAAAGGATCGCACCGTACCCCTCCGCACCGATCAGCAGCAGCAACCCGGAAAGGCCGGTGGCACACAGCGCGATGACGACGCCGCGGCGGCTGCCGATCCGGTCGGCGGCGTAGCCTACCGCCGGTCCTGCAACCACGCGCACGACCAGCTGCATCGCGAGCACCGTCGCAATTTCGCCGGTGCCGAGCCCGCGTGCCGAAAGCCACACCGGAAAGAATGGCATCTGCACGCCGACGCCGAGGAACATGACCGCGTAGATCAGGCCGATCCGGATGCCGACCGAACTGCCGGAGCGCGGGGGCGAACCGTTCAATGCGGCCTGGTTCGGCAGGTGGTCGGACATCTCAACGAATCGCTAACGAATTGACTCAATATTGAACGGGAGCGCACGTCCGGCTGCGGCCGATCCGATCGTGGAGGTCGCGACGACAGATCGAGCCGGCGATCACCGGTAGCCTCGAAGCCGATGCCATACGCCGAAACCGATTTCGATGCCATCGAAGCCGCGGTCATGGAAACCGCGCGCGGACGCTGGTTCCTGGCCGAGTATGCCCTCCGCAACCGCAACGCCGACACCCGGATGCTGCTCGAGGCGATCGGCAGACTGGAGCGGGCCGTCGCCGGCACGCGGGACGGCGACGGCAACGGTTCCGATGGCTTGCGCCATGACATCACCGAGATGGCGACGGCGATCGCGAGGGCGCGAGCAGAGGGCGCCACCTTGATCCCGGACCATGACGGCGCCAGCCGGTTGACGGCGGCAGCCGACGGATTCGAGGCGATCGTCGATGCCGGCGAGCGCGCAACCGCCGACATCCGCAACGCGGCCGAGCGGATCAGGGAGCACGTCCAGTCACTTCGCATGGCAGGTGCAGACGACACCGCATGCCGCAGCATCGATGCGCTGGTCGCAGCGATCTGCACCGCCTGCTCGTTTCAGGAAATCGCCGGCCAGCGCATGACCAGGGTGGTGCGCCTGCTGCAGTTCCTGGAGCGCCGGCTCACGGCCATGGCAAAGTCGGGAGGACCGACGGGCACCGGGGGTGGTGCCCGGCAGGCACCGTCGGCGACGGCGGCCGGCAGCGACACGCGGGCAGACTTGCCGCCAGGCCATGTCGCGCAAGACCGGAACGCCGATCCCGCCGCGCCGGCACGCGGTGCGATACCCGGAACCCTCGAACGGCTGACCCGAGACCAGATGGCCGCCCTGTTCTCCTGACCGCTACCGCGCTCCGGCGATCATGGCGCAGTAGGACACCGGGTCGGCGTTTCCGCCCGAGATCACCACGCCCACAGTCTTGCCCGCGATCTCCGGCCGGCCGGCGAGAACCGCCGCCAGCGCCGCCGCCCCGCCCGGCTCCGCCACCAGCTTCAGCGTGCGGTAGGCAAAGGCAACCGCGTCCTTCACCTCGTCCTCCGACACCGCCACGCCGCCGGCCAGCAGCCGCCGGTTGACCTCGAACGTGAGCTCGCCCGGTTCCCACGACATCAGGGCATCGCATACCGAGCCCTCGCCGCACGCGTTGCGCTCGCGCCGGCCCGACGCAAGCGAGCGGGCATGGTCGTCGAACCCCTGCGGCTCCACCGCGTAGATGCGGGTCTCCGGCGACAGCGTCTCGAACGCGAGAGCGATCCCGGCAATCAGGCCGCCGCCGCTGACCGGCACCAGCAGCACGTCGAGGCGCTCGCCGCGGCGCGCCAGCTCGCCGGCGAACTCGAGACCTGCCGTCCCCTGCCCGGCGATGATGTCGGGATCGTCGTACGGCGGCACCACGATGGCGCCGGTCTCGGCAGCGATGGCGCGGGCGATCGCCTCGCGATCCTCGCTGGCACGGTCGTAGCCGACGACCCTGGCACCCAGCGCCTCGGTGTTCTGCCGCTTCAGCGCCGGAGTGTCGTGCGGCATCACGATGACCGCCGGAAGGCCGGCGAGCCTCGCCGCCGCGGCGACGCCCTGTGCATGGTTGCCGGAGGAGTAGGCCACCACGCCGGCGGGATGCTGCGCCGGGTCGATCCGGGAAATGCGGTTGTAGGCGCCGCGGAACTTGAACGATCCGGTCCGCTGCAGGCATTCCGGCTTGATGAACACGCGAGCGCGCGTCACTTCGTCGAGTGCATCGGAGCGGATCAGCGGCGTTTCGACCGCCTCCGCCTTGATCCGTGCCGCCGCCTGTTCGAGCGCTCCGAAATCGGGCGGGCGCGCCGTTTCCGGCCGTGTATCCGTCATTTTTTCCTCCGCGTTCCCGTTTTCTACCAGCCTCGCGCGGCAGCGAAAAGTACGAGTGCCCCGGATACGCTTCCCTTGAACGGGATCAGCCGCGCACCACATCGTTTACGTTGTTAGCAACCGGTGAGAACGGGAAACATGGACACTGGAAAGCGGAAGAGGTGGACGCCTCTCACGATCGCGGCGATCGTGCTGGGCTTCATAGTCTGGTGGCCGATAGGATTGGCCATCATCGCCTATGTGCTGTGGGGCGGAAACGTCGACGAATCCATCAACCAGCAGCTGAAGAAGCTGCGCACGACGAAGACCGGCAACCGCGCCTTCGACGAATACAAGGAAGCGACGCTCGCGCGCCTCGAAGAGGAGCAGGAAGCGTTTTCCGAGTTCGTCGAGAAGCTGCGCCAGGCGCGCGACCGCGAGGAATTCGAGCGGTTCATGGCCGAGCGCGGCAAGGCCTGAGAGACCCAGGCGTAGATCAGGCGTTCAGGGCACACCTGCCGCCGCGGCTACTCTCTCGCCTCAGAACGAGTTGCCGAACCGGGCGAGGAAGGCGGCGCGGCTAACGCGCGTTATCACCTTGTCCCACTCGTGGACCGGGGCGTTGGTGACGAAGATGACGTCGTTGTCGATCATCTGGAACTCGCGTGCGTAGAAGATGGCACGCGGGTCCTGAAGGTCGAGCTGGTACACCGTTTCCACCTTCGCGAGGCCAAGCGGCTCCTTGCCGGCGAGCCTGCGCAGTTCGTCCGTGATCCTGCCGTCTTCGAAGCGGAACAGGAACACGCCGGTCTTGTTGGCGCGGTCATCCGACAGCCCGCCGGCAACCGAGAGCGCATCGATCAGCCGGTAGTCGGACTTGGTGAATTCGTACTGGCCACTCTTGGAAATGGCACCAAGGGCCGAGAACGTGCGCGGAACATCCGCGAGGACGACCCGGTCGTTTGCCTGGAGATAGATGTCGTAGCGCGGATCCTGGTAGAGCCGCTCGAGGTTCACCGTCGCCTTGCGCCCGTCGCGGATCACTGTTACGTCGGTGCGATACGGCGGCGCCTTGGAGCCGCCGGCGAGCGTGATCAGCTCGACCAGCTTGCCGGTCCCCTCAGCCGAACTCAGCGGGTACATGCCCGGCGAGCCGACCGCTCCGGTCACCGCGACCTTGTGGCTCTCGTTGGTGACCAGCCGCAATTCGACCTGCGGCCTCAGCGTTTCCTGCTCAAGCCTCGTCTGGACCGCCTGCCGTGCCTGCTCGATGGTCATTCCCGCCACCTTGATGCGTCCGCCGTAGGGCAGGAACACGTAGCCCTGACGGTCGACGATCACATCCTCGATGGTGGCGTTGCGTCCGCCGGTCGAGGTGAACAGGCCCGCGTCGAGCGATTCCCAGATGGTGACGCGAATGGTGTCGCCGACGCCGAGCACCGGTGCCCCGGGCTTGGAGTTGCCCAAAGCTTCCGTGAACCTCGGCTCGTGGAAGCGCTTGGTGACATGGACAACCGTCTCGTCAATCGGGAACAGCTCGAATGTCAGTTCGCTCGCGGTGCTGGTCACCGCCACCTTGCTCGGTCCGTCCGAAGGCAGCACCTGGGCACAGCCGCCGAGCGCCAACGCCACCGCCACCGCCAGAGCGCCCGACCACGGGCGCCCGGTCGCCGACCGGAGCCGGTTTGCAGCGATTATCCGCCCTTGTCTGAACAAAGCCGCGATTCCTGACTGTTCCCCACCACAGCAGCGGCTGGAAGGTGAGTGCGTCCCCAGCGCACGCGATATCAATATACCCAATCCGCTCCGGAGTGAAGTACAATCGCACACAAAAGATTTATGAATCACAAACACTTCATGCGCCCGAAGTGATCACTTTCGGGCACAACTGTGGCGCCCGCCACGTGGCGTTGGCAGAATCGCTTTGGGATGGAAGCACTTCCATGCCGGGCATGGTGCGCTGGCCGTGCCGGAATGCGCAAGACGGCTCACGCCTCCTCGTGCATTCTCTCGATCGGAACCGGATGCCAGCTCGAGAGCGTGTTGCGACGGGCCGCCCTGCGGTCCATGTATCGCCAGTAGGCCTTGGCCACCCGGCACTCGATCCGGCTGAGAAGACGAGATCCGACCCCCGGAAACGGATTGAACGGGTTGGACCGGCTGTAAGCCCAGATTTCCAGGCGTGAACTTTTCTCGCTCGCCTGGCCGCGGCAGTGGAAACCGGACGTGTCGGCGACGACCAGCGTGTTGGCAGGAACCGTCAGGCCGACCGGGTCCGGCAGCCCGAGTTCCCTCAGGTCATCGCGGCTGACCCTGAACGACCCCTTTTCCGAATAGCCGTCGTTGAGCGAACGGGCGGTCAGGCTCTTGCGGTATTCCCAGCGCAGCCGTTCGCGCGTCAACCTGTGAGAGCCGGGGACGTAGGTGAACGGCCCGTTGGCCTCGGTCACGCCCTCGAGGAACAGCCACGCCTTCATCGCGGGGTGGAACGTATCGGCATGCAGCACCTTCTGCGGATCGTCCCGACCGTTGACGTAACCGTTCTTGATGCTCTGGATGTAGTAGAGCGGCCGCTTGTAGCGGGCGGCGCAGTACATGAGCAGCCGTTCGTAGACAGGATGCTCGAGTAGGGCTCGGCAGGCGCTCATGGACGCAACCTGGTCTTCGTCGAGCAGGATACGATGGGTGAGCGTGTCGCCCTGGATGCACTCGCGCACCTCCCCCCGGCACGACCGCACCTCGGCCACCAGCGCGTCGAACTGGTCAGCTGGCAGGAAGTCGCGGATGACAACGAAGCCGTCCCGATGAAACGCTTCCCGGTGCTCGGCGCTCGCCAGTGGCGACAACATCCACCAGCGCAGCCTCGAAACGGCGTGCGCAGCGGCGACGCGCGCCACGTGCAGCCCGAGCCTGTTGAGCATGGCCGACCCGATGATCGGATTGGCCTTGAACGACTTTGACATCCCGAACAGCTGGATGAACCAGACCGGGGTGAGAACGATACTTCGCAACATCTGGGATGATCTCTGTTTCGCGATCGTGGCCCTGCGCAAGCGATCCGCTTTACCTGTCGTGCGGCCGGCACCGGACTCCGGTCGCGCGCAGACGCCTCATTCTGCCGCCTCCACTGCCGCTTCCACCACCGGTGGACCGGACTCCGCATCGCGCACGTAGTCAAAAAGCGGGTCGCGGTCTCTCAGCATGCGACGGGCAACGTTGCGCACGGCGAGCGCAATACCGTCAGGCGTATAGAATCCGCCGTTGACCTGACAGGTCAGCAGCAGGAACTTCTGGAAGATCGCGTACTGCTCGACGTCCGGCGCCGCCGGGTCGCGGAAGAACGCCTCCAGCGGCTGGCCGGAAACCAGTCCGCGATGATTGTAGACGGCCTTGCCCAGGATGCGCGTGGGGATCCCGCGCATGATCGTCTGCTGGCAGGACGTGGTGTTCACTGCGGTAACCGATTTGGCCAGCGTGAGCAGCGGAGCGAGCTTGCCGCCGTCCACGAAGACGCAGCGATCCTCCACCCCGTGGGCGCACGCGCTGTCCCGGATGATCTGACGCAGGTTCACGTGGCCGGCATCGAGCGGGTGGTTCTTGAACACCAGCTTCTCCTGGACGCCGGAATTGGCATAGGCGCGGATGCACAGGTCGATGAACTCGGAGATCGAGTTGAACGGACTGTGAGCCCGCAGTTGAAAGTCGCCGCTGAGTTGCAGGAGCACCAGGTGATAGGGCTTGCCAGCAGCTATGAGTTCGTTGGCGAGCCGCTGGGCGTTGGCCTTGACCCACGGCAGGATCGGCCACCGCAGGGTCCACGTCCACGCTTCCTCGATCAGACCCTGGGCGCGGTGGGTACGGTAGAAGGGATAGGCGAAGACGCCGAGGAAATTGCATGTGTAATACCTGAGCCCCTTGCGGATATACGGCCACATGGGCTCGCTGATGCTGCGTTCCTCCGGCGCCGGCGCCGCCGCGACCTTGTCGACGTCTATTCGCTCCAGCGGCAAAGAGACCAGCTTCGAGTGGCCGTTGACCCCATCGCGCTCGTAGGTGATCCACCGCGGCCGGATATAGCCTTCCTCGAACACGTGAATGCGTGCGCCCTGCCGCTTCAGGACGTCGATCGCCACGCGATGGTAGGGCCGGCAGTCGCCGTAGAGCACGACGTCGGTAATGCGATGGCGCCGTCCCAGGTCGCGCAGCCAGTCCGGCCAGCGGGTGAACGTCCCCCGATAGCTGATCGACCGCTGCCCTATCGAGTCGCAGAAATCGCCGGCGTTGATTCGTACCCGGAGGGTGCGTGCACCGAGTGCTTCGAGCTGCTGTGCCAGACGCTTGAAGAAGGGTCCCGGCGGGCCCTGGAGGAACAGCACGGTGCGTCCGTTCGCGGTCGGCCAGTCTGCCGACGTCTGCACGGCGGCTTCCTGTTGATTGTCGATACCAGGAACTCCCCCTGCCCTCATACGCACCGACCCCCTCGGCCTTCGCGGAGTGCGAGTCCGCTCGAATAGTGCGCTGCAAATTAGGCCAAAAGCAGGCGTGCCAGCAAGCATCGAGTGCCGCAATCCACCGGCCTGGATGTCGCGGCCCATGCCGCAGCTGTCGCAACTCTGCCCATGACGCCCGGGCGGGGAACGGCCGGGCAGCCGCCGGCATTGATCACGGCGCGGTCACAGGCGCTCGGCGGATGTCCAATGAAGGTGATTCTGGTCCATAACCCCAGCGCCGGCAGCGGAAAACTGCCGATGCGGCGTCTCGCCATGCTTTTGAGGGCCTACGGCCACCAGATCCTCGCCCAATCGCACGCGGACAACGATCTCGAAATGCTGCTGGGAACCGCGGCGGACGCCATTGTCGCCGCCGGTGGCGACGGCACCGTTGCCGCCGTCGTACGCGCCCTGCCTGCCGGCGCGCCGCCGCTCGCGATCATTCCCGCCGGGACCGCCAACAACATCGCGCACTCGCTGGGGATCGTCGGCCCATCCGAAGCTATCATCGCGGAACTGTCTCGCGCCGATCGCCGGACCCTCGACGTATGGCAGGTCAGCGATGGAATGATTCGCTGTCCGACCGTCGAAGGTTGCGGGCTGGGTGCCTTGCCGCTTGCCGCAAAGGTTGCTGACGATACGCTCCCGGACAACCTGGGCGAGCGGGAAATCCGTGCGGCTCGTGTTCTCCTGCGCCGCGTCGTCCTCGACATGGAGCCGATCGAAGCGACTGTCATCCTCGACGGCCGGCGGCTGAATGGCGATTTCCTGTCAGTAGAGGCGATCAACGGCGCCTACGGCGGCCCGCGGCTGCCGGTCGCCCCGGGAGCTAGCGCTTCCGACGGCCTGATCGACGTTGCCGTTATCGAAGCCGACCGCCGCCACGAGCTTGCTGCGTGGCTGGCTGCGGGCGCGGATCGATCGGCATCCCCGTTCCACGTCCGGCGCTGCCGACGCCTGCAGATCGCCTCTCGCAGCAGTCATGTCCGCCTCGGCGATCAAACCGATACCGACAGCGGCGCCTCCGATCTGCATCTGCAACCCCTGCGCCGGATCGACGTTGTGCCCGCGCCGCCGGTGCCGGTCCTGGTCGCGGCAGCGAATGGTTGATCGGCATCCGCGGCGCGTCAGGGGCTAGGCGCTTCCTCAGGCCGATCGTGCGCGCCGGAGGGAACCGCCTGTCGCCAGCAGCGTTCCAGACCAGCTGACGCAGGCCTTTCAGGAGGACATTCCATTCCTCGAACTGCCCACCCCAGCAAGGCTGCCATCTCCGGTCATCCGATACACCCGATGCTGGTGCCGTTGCCGATCGGGCTGCTCGTCGCCGCGTTCCTTGCCGACATTGGCGGACTGGCGACAAGCGATCCGTTCTGGGGCCGCGCGGCACTGTGGCTCATCACCGGCGGGGTCGGCTTTGCCATCCTCGCCGCGATCTTCGGCCTCATCGATTTCGTCGCCATCGCAGAAGCACGCAGGCACGCGGTGGGGTGGGTTCACGTCGTCGGCAACCTCGGTGCCGTCGCCCTTGCAATCGTGAACCTCGCGGTGCGTTGGTGGAACATGGTACCCGACTGGATCGGCCTGATCCTCTCCGCGGTCACCGTGCTGATTCTGGTGGTCACGGGCTGGGCCGGCGGCGAACTCGCATACCGGTACCGGATAGGCGTCATGGCAGCGGGTCCGCCGGATCCTGCGGCCAGCGGCGGCCATGCCGCGCACCGGGAGGCGGCCGAGTAGTCTGGCGGAACGCCTGCTGCAGTCCGCCAGACGACATTTGCGGCCTTACCGCTTCAGGCGGCGATACCCAGCGTTTCGGCAAATGCCTCGAGCGCCTTTTCGAAGCACGCCAGGGGAGCACGCACGACGCCCGCCCCTACCTGCCCCACACCAGGCTCCTTGTGTGCAATGCCGGTGTTGATGACCGGTGCCACGCCCGTCGACACCACCTTGCGGATGTCGATGCCGGTAGGCACGCCGGCGAAATCGAGCGGCGGCATCGTCCACTCGGAATTGCGCGTCAGCGTGATGTCGTACATCGCGCGGGTGAAGTTTCCGGCGTCAGCGGCCGAACCCGCGCCGACGAACCCGGCAACCGCGGGCGAAGCAGCCATGGCAAATCCGCCGAGACCGATGGTCTCCACAATCGCCGAATCGCCCATGTCGGGGTTCGCATCCTCCTCGGAGTAGCCGGGGAAATACAGACCCGAGGGCATCTCCACCGGCGCGGTGAACCACCTGTCGCCCGTCGCGCTGACCCGGATACCGAACTCCGTTCCGTTCCGGCACATCGCTGTGACGACGCGCGAGCCCGGAACGCCATAGGCGGGATCGGTCATCGCCTTGCCCATCGCCATCGCGACGTTGAGGAAGAACTGATCGTTGGCGCCAATGAAACCAAGCACCTCGGCAAGCCGGTCGGTATCCTTGGCCGTCCGTGCAAGCGCCGGGGCGAGTTCACGGAGGAACAGCGACGAGCAGGCGACATTGCGCTGATGCATCTCGTCCGACATCGCAAGCCCACGCGCGATGATTCCCCGCAGCGAGATTCCGCCGCTTGATTGCAGCGCCGCCGAGAGATCCGGGCCCAGCACATCAGCGATCCAGCGCAGCCTGTTCAACACCTCGGCATCGTTGCCACCGAAGCGCATCACCTTGCCCAGGCCCTCGTTGATGGTGCAGTACGCGCGATTGCCGAATTCGCGGTTTTCGACGATCAGCACCGGCTGGCTCACCGTCGTCATCCCCGTCATCGGGCCGACGGCACCGTAATGATGGTTGGGATGGAAGTCGAATTCCCCGCTGGCGGCCATCTTCTCGGCCTCGTCAAGGTCCTTCGCCCAACCCTCGAACACCGCAATGCCGCATACTGCACCGCGCATGGGGCCGCACATGGCGTTCCATTCGATCGGCGGACCGGCGTGCAGGATGACATGCCGCCCGAGCCCCTGAATGACGGTACCCGCCGGCTGTACATCGACCAGTACCGGATCGCCCCGGAGAATCCTGTTTACTGCCTCCTCGTTGGCACTGTCGATCAGCTCCATTCTCGCCTTACCTCCTTCGGTACCGTGACCCTGCGTGGGACCATAGCCCACCGTGCGCATCCCCTTCCATAAAGGAAAGCGGCAACAACGCAAACCGCACGGCCACGACGTCGCACCCGACTCCGGTCCGGCCGAAGCCCGCCCGCCCGTCCGATGCTGGTGCCGGCGCTCAGGCGGCAAGCACGGGAAGAGCGGCCTCGATATCCTTTCGCCGGGGCTCGAACTGCGGCGGTAGCCTGAGCGAACCGCCAAGGGAGGCGACCGGCTCGTCGATGGCAAAGCCGGGAATGTCGGTGGCGATCTCGAACAGCACTCCTCCCGGCTCGCGGAAGTAGAGCGAGCGGAAGTAGTTGCGATCCTTCTGATCGGTGGTCCGGATGCCGTGGTTCTCCGCGAGCACCTTCTGCATGGCAAATGCCGCGGCATCGTCAGCAGCGCGGAAGGCGACATGATGCACCGAACCGCGACCGAGCCGTCCGCCCGTCGAACTCGGGTCCGTTCGAAGATCGACGATCCCGCCCATGTCCATTCCCGGAGCCACGAACCGGCTCGTCGTCCCCTCCCGGCCGCCCGGCGCGAACCCGAACACGTCGGTGAGGATGGCGGCGGTGGGTTCCGGCTCGAGCAGTCCGAGAACCACACTGTGAAGACCGCGGATGGCATGTTCGTCCGCCACCGCAGCCGTCCAGGCCGGCTCGCGCCCGATGCGCGGCACCGCGACGAGTGCGAGGCGGGTCCCATCAGGGTCGGCGAACGAAAGAACACGTTCGCCGAACCGCTCCTCGACCGGCTGATGGCCGACGCCGTGCGCGGCGAGACGCTCGGACCAGAAGGCGAGCGACTGCTCGGGTATGCGGAACAGCGTCTCCCGGGTTTCACCGCTACCGGGACGGCCGGGGGCCGCATGCTCCCAGGGGAAGAAGGTCAGGAGCGTGCCGGGCCGGCCTGTCTCGTCGCCGTAATAGAAGTGGTAGGCTGTCGGGTCGTCAAAATTGACCGTCCGCTTGACCAGCCGCAGCCCCAGCACACGGGTGTAGAAGTCCAGATTGCGTTGCGCCGGCCCGGCGATTGCCGTCACGTGGTGGATACCGTGCGTCATGGCCGTGGACCTTCGTCGATGAGGGTGGAGATCAGCGGACGATCCTTGCAGTGATTTCCGCCACGTGGCGGCCGAGATAGCGGGCGCCTTCGAGCTCGGTCTCGCTCGGCTGCCGCGAGCCGTCGCCGCCTGCGATCGTCGTCGCCCCGTACGGCGCGCCTCCGACAACCTCGTCGAGCCGCATCTGGCCCTGGAACGAATACGGCAGACCGACGATGATCAGACCGTGATGCAGCAGCATGGTGATGATGTTCATCAACGTCGTCTCCTGGCCACCATGCTGGGTGGCGGTGGACGAGAAGGCCGCGCCAACCTTGCCGATCAGCTTGCCCTGAGCCCAGATGCCTCCGGTCATGTCCCAGAAGTTGGCCATCTGCGAGGTCATGCGGCCATAGCGGGTGCCGGTGCCGACGATGATCGCATCGTAGTCCGCAAGCTCGTCAGGCGTGGCAATCGGCGCTGCCTGGTCGAGCTTGTATCCGCTCTTGCGGGCCACGTCCTCCGGCACCAGTTCGGGAACCCGTCGCAGTACCGCCTCCGCTCCTGCGGACCGGGCGCCTTCCGCGACAGCCTCAGCCATCGTCTCGATATGGCCGTAGCTCGAGTAGTAGAGAACCAGCACTCTGGGCATGTGCGCTCCTTTCGTCCGTGTGTTGATCGTCTGAAGGTCTCTTCCTGCAATATACGGTTGGGGTTTCGCCCTAGAAGTGAAACAATGGAAACATACCGTTTCGGAAGCTGGTCATGACGCGTCTACCCGACCTTGAAGCCTGGGGCATCTTCGCCAAGGTGGCGGAGACGGGCTCATTCACCCGCGCAGCGGCGGAACTGCGCCTGTCCAAGGCCACCGTGTCGAAGGCCGTAAACCGGCTTGAGAAGCGATTGGGAGCAAGCCTCTTCCACCGCACCTCGCGCCGGCTGGCACTCAGCGAGATCGGGCATGCGGCAGCGGTGAGCGCCGCCCGCATACTGGGCGAGGCGGAGATGGCCGAGGCGCGGGCGACGGCCCAGTCGGCCCACCCGCAAGGGGTGATCCGGCTGGCGGCGCCGATGTCGTTCGGGGTCGCCCTGGTGGCACCGGTGCTGCCGGCCTTCCTCGAGGCATATCCGGATGTCTCGATCGACCTCCAGCTCAGCGATCTTCAGGTCGATCTGGTCGGCGGCGGCTTCGATCTCGCGTTAAGGATCGCTGCCCTTGCGGATTCGAGCCTGAAGGCACGGCGCGTCTGCACGATCCGCCGACTGCTGGTCGGTGCCCCCGGCTACCTCGACCGCAGGGGGCGGCCGCATCATCCGCGGGACCTCGCGGACCATGTCTGTCTCGGCTATGCGTACCTTCCCAACCCCGACCGGTGGACGTTCGTTCACGCGTCCGGCGAAGAGGTGATGGTCAGGCCGACCGGCCCGTTGCGCGCCAACAACGGCGATGCCCTCACGCCGGCGCTGCTGGCAGGGCTCGGGCTCGCCATCCAGCCCGAGTTCATGGTGTCGGAGGATCTCGCCGCGGGCCGCCTCGAGGCCGTGATGCCGGATTGGCAGCTGCCGGAGATCGGGCTCAATCTCGTCACCCCGCCCGGAAACCTGCGGCCGGCCCGGGTAACGGTACTGATCGATCACCTGCTCCGCACGCTGTCGGTGACTCCGTGGGCGCGCTGATCCAGCCGCGCTCTGTCCTGTGCGCCCACCGAAGCCCCCCGCGCCTTGTCGGCGCAGGGCGTGTGCGTTGGTGATTGCCGCCAGACGGCGGGCTCGGAAGTGACGCCGGCTCAGACCGCCAGGTAGTTGCGGCGCAACGCGGTGTCGTTCAGCACCTGTTCGGCGCTGCCATCGAAGACCACCTCGCCCATGTCGAGGATGATGGCGCGGTCGGCGAGCCCGAGCACCGCAAGTGCGTTCTGTTCGACAATGATCGTGGTGATTCCGATGTCCTTGATCTCGGCGACGATCGCCTCGATCTCCCGAACGATCTGCGGGGCGAGCCCTTCATACGGCTCGTCGAGAAGCAGGAGCTTGAGGTCGCGCGCGAGGGCGCGCGCCACCGCGAGCATCTGCTGCTCGCCGCCGGACAGCGTGACCGCCTCCTGCCGGCGCCGCTCGCCGAGCCGCGGGAAGCGATCGTAGATGCGATCGATATCCCAGCCCCGGGGTTCTGCGATCTGGGCAAGGATCAGGTTCTCCTCGACGGTGATGCCGGGAATGATGCGCCGGTCCTCCGGCACCAGTTGCACACCCGCGCGGGCTGCGCGGGTGGCGTCCATCCGGTGAAGAGCCGCGCCGCCGAGCCAGATCTCGCCCTGCTTGAGTTCGGGTTGGGTGGCGCGCGCGATCGTGCGCAGCGTTGACGTCTTGCCCGCTCCGTTGCGACCCAGAAGCGCCACCACCTCATTTTCGCGCACGTCGAAGCTGACGCCCTGGACGATGTAGCTTTCGCCGTAATAGGCGTGGACATCGCGGCAGGAGAAGAACGCCTCCCCGCCTGCCGTCTGCGGCGGTCGGCTCCGGTCTTCGGCAATCACGCTCATGCGGAAGCTTCCCCGAGATAGGCCTGCTGCACCTTCGGATTGCCGCGCACGTCTTCGGGAACGCCCTCGGCAATGACCGCACCCTGGGCGAGCACGCTGATCCGGTCGGCAAGCGAAAAGACGACATGCATGTCGTGCTCGATGACGATCTTGGTCATGCCCTTGCGGGACAGATGCTGCAGCAGGTCGATGGTGCGATTGGTGTCGTGGCGAGACATGCCGGCGGTGGGTTCGTCGAGCAGCAGAAGGCGCGGTTCGGCCGCAAGGCAAAGCGCCAGTTCCAGTCGTCTCTTGTCACCGCGCGACAGATGCTGGGCTTCCGACTGGAGATGATCGGCAAGGCCGACCTCGCGGAGATGCTCGGCTGCCAGTTCGACCACCGGATGCCCCGGCCGAAGTGCTTCCAGGAGCCGGATCGAGAACTTTCCGTCGCGTTTCGCCAGGATGGCAATCGCCACGTTCTCCACCAGCGACAGGGCGGGAAAGATCTGCGGCGTCTGGAACACGCGGGCGATACCCTTCTGGATGATGTTGTGAGGCGACAGTCCCTTGAGCGTCTCGCCGGCATAGGTGATCGTCCCGTCATCGGCCTCGATCAGCCCGATCAGCACGTTGAGGAGGGTCGACTTCCCGGCGCCGTTGGGACCGATGATCGCGTGAATGGACCCCTCCTGTACGGTGAGGTTGACGCAATCGAGCGCTTTCAGCCCGGCAAACCACTTTGAGACGCCGCGGACCTCCAGGATCGGCGCCGAGGCGTGCCCGTTCACGGTTTCAATCATCGTCTTCCTCCAGATCGCCCCGCTGCCGCCGCCGGCGATCCTCCTCCACCGAACCCGGCATGTCGGGCACGTTGTGGCGGCGGGAGCGCACCACGCCGCCCATCGCCTTCCACCCCAGACGTCCCAGATCGGCAAACCCGCCCGGCAGGAAGATGACGATTGCGACGAAGATGATGCCCAGCAGAAGCTTCCACTGCTCGCCGATGAAGGCCTGCACGACATTCTCGAAGTAGAGCATGAAGCCGGCGCCGAAGATCGGGCCGATCAGCGTGCCCACGCCGCCGATGACCGACATGATCACGACCTCGCCCGAGGTCGACCAGTACAGGTACTTGGTCGCCACGTACGGCTCGTAGATCACCATCAGCGAGCCGGCCAGACCGGCATACATGGCGCTGACGACAAAGGCCGCCATCTTGTAGGCGAAGACATTTACCCCCGTGTATTCCAGCCGCATCTGGTTCTCCTTGATGGAACGCAGCATGAGGCCGAGCGGCGAACGCCGCAGAACCCGGGCGAAGACGTAGCCGGCGATGAGGAGCGCCGAACAGATGTAGAAGACGCTGTGATCCGACAGCCGGCTGCCGAACAGCGATGGTGAGGCAAGTCCGGTCAGGCCATTGTCGCCGCCGGTCCACTTCTGCAGCGTCGACGACAGCACCAGCGCATGGGCCATCTCGGCAAAGGCAAGCGTGAGGATCGCGAAATAGATGCCAGAACGTCGCAGGGTCAGGACGCCGAGGGCAAGGGCAACCACCAGCACCACGACGAAGCTCAGGGCCATCGCCGGGAGGATGTCGGCCGACAGGTGCTTCAGCGACAATCCCGTGACGTATGCGGCAGTGCCGAAGAATGCCGCGTGGCCGAACGACAGATAGCCGGTGAGCCCGAGCAGGATGTCGAAGCCAAGGGCGAATATCGCCCAGATGACGATCTTGGTGGCCAGGGCTTCGTAACCGCCGAGCGCCACCAGCCACGTCGGCATGGTCAGCACGGCAATGGCGAACACTACAAGGACAACCAGGTCGCGTCTGGTGAGGAGGGTGGGCAGGCGTACGCCGATGCCGGCCACCTTTCCACCCAGCGCGCTCCGCTCCGTGACCTCGCTCATTCGAATACGCCTTTCTTGCCGAACAGTCCGCGTGGGCGGATGAGAAGGACGACGACGGCCACGAGATAGATGACGATCTGCTGGAGAGCGGTCAGGATGTCCTTGAGCAATGGATCACCGGCCGCCGCCGCGAAGCCGGTCGTGAAACTGAGGGACATCCCGATCAGAAGTGCGGCCAGCAGCGCCCCGAACATCGACCCCATCCCGCCGATGACGACGACCAGGAACGATGGCACAAGCAGGGCCATGCCGACGGGCGGGCTGACCTGCGTGACCGGGCCACCGAAAACGCCGGCGATACCGGCGATCAGGGCGCCGAGCCCGAAGACGATCGCGAACCGCTGGGTGACGTTGACGCCGAGGAAGCGCAGCATCTCCGGATCGCGCATTCCCGCCCGGACCACGAGCCCGAAGCGCGTGAACTGCAGCATCGCGAACAGCGCCACGATGGTGAGCATCGTGACGATGATCAGCAAGAGCCTCCAGGCGGGGAAGAACACGAAGCCGTTGACGAACGGCATCGGAATGCGCAGGCCCGGGATCGCCTCCGGAACGACGGCGCCGAGGCCGTAGAACAGCACCTGCCCGGACCCCCAGGCAGGCAGCGCGAAGGGGATGTTGTTGGCGCCGAAGATCCAGCGCATCAGTTCCTCGACGACGATCGCCAGTCCGAAGGTGACCAGAATCTGGTCGGTGTGCGGGCGCCGGTAGAAGAACTGGATGAGGCCGCGCTCCATCGCGATCCCGACGACGAAGAGGATGATCGGGACCAGCACGATCGCAAGGCCGAAGCCGAGTTCGTTCGACACGACCACGGCCGCGTAGGCGGCAATCAGGTACAGCGCGCCGTGGGCGAAGTTCACGACACCCAGCGTGCCGAAGATAAGCGTCAGGCCTGTCGCGATCAGCGCATAGATCGCGCCGAGCTGCAGGCCGGTGACGAGCATGAGAAAGATGCTGTTTATCGTCATTCCGCTCTCTACGTGCGGCTTCCGGACCCGCACGATGGCGAGGATCGATTGACCTCTGCCATCGTGCGGCCGGACCCCTGGTGCGGGTGCGCGGAGTACAGAACCCGCGCCGTCTGTCGACGGATCAGGCTGCGGGCTCGTATGGTCCGAGATCCGCGTCCGGACCGCCGAATGCGGCGATGTCGGGCTCGTAGGTGACTTCGGCCCGCGGGACCGTCTTCAGGGTCTTGAGCAGGTCGTATTCACTGTCGCGCTCGCTCGGCGCCTTGCCCTCGACGACGAACACGTCATGGAAGGACTGATGGTCGGCTGCGCGATAGAGCGACGGGCTGTCGTAGCCGGCGCCGTCATACTCGAAGTCCTCAAGCGCCTTGATGACTTCCGGCGGATAGAAGGTGCCCGCCGTTTCGACCGCGTTGGCGTAGAGCACCGCCTGGACATAACCGGTATGCGCGGCCTGCGACGGAGGCGCACCGTATTCGGCCTCGAATGCGGTGACGAACGCCTTGGTGCCGGGGTTCTCGAGCTTGTAGCTCCAGTTGGTGGTCCCGAGCACGCCGGTGATGTTGTCGCCGGCACCCGAGGCCATCAGACGCGAATAGAGCGGCACCACGACCTCGATGTTCCTGCCGTCCTTCTGCATGTCCCGGATGCCGAACTGGACGGCCTGGGTCAGTGAGTTGACCATGTCGTTGCCGTAGTGGTTGAGAACCAGAAGATCGGCCTCGGAGTTGATGACGGCGGTCAGGAACTGCGAGAAATCGGGCGCCCCGAGCGGCGTCATGATGTTGTTGACCGTCGTCCAGCCCTGCTTCTCGGTTGCTTCCTTGATGGACTCGTACTGCGTGTGGCCCCACGTGTAGTCGGCCGTCAGATGAAACGCCCGGCGGTCCTTGCCGTAGCGCTCCGCGATCACGGGGCCCAGTGCCTGGCCCGACATGTAGGCGTTGAAGAACTGGCGGAAGCCGTAGCGCCGCCGATCCTTGCCGGTCGTGTCGTTCGAGTGCGTCAGCCCGCACATGAAGATCACACCCCGTTCCTGGGCGAGATATTGCTGCGCGATGGCGACCGCCGATGACGATCCGCCGGAGTACATGATCACCCCGTCGCGCTCGATCATGCGCTGCGACACCTGCCTCGCGGCATCCGGATTGGTCTGCGAGTCGCCGGAGACGTACTCGACCTTCTTGCCGAGGATGCCGTTGCCCTTGAGGGCCAGCGGCTTCAGCGTCTCCAGCATGCCGCCACCCTCGTTGATGTGCTTGACGGCGAGCTGGTAGGCACGCAGCTGGTCGGCGCCCTCTTCTGCATAGGCGCCCGTCAAGGGCACGTTGAACCCGAACTTGACGGTGGGGCCTTCCGTACGGGCCGGGAAATTGCCGATCGCGTTTTGCGCCCAGGCGTTCTTGATATAGAAGTTCGGCGCTCCGAGGATGACGGCCCCGGCCGCCGCGCCCTTCAGGACCTTGCGCCGCGAAAGATTCTTTGGCTTCCGGTCGCTCATGTTCTCCTCCTGCTGGATTATTGTTCCGGCAAGCATGCGGCGAGACGCAAATGGCTGCACCACCTGCCACTGCCTAGGCTAAGACTGTTGGAATTTGAAACAATGAGACTTTCGACCAATCTCATCGGAGCGGCCGGGCGGTCGGTGCCTGCTTAATATTGTTCAAGCAAGTTGAACGGGAGCACATGACAGTATCCACCGGCCCGGCGTACCGGGTTCCTCGTCGCGTAGCCGTCATTTCCGCCGGACCGGCAGCACTCCGGCTGATCGAGGAAGGGCAAGCCGGCGGGGCGCCGCTGCACGGCACGGTACTCGCCGCCTTCCGGCGCAGCGCCTACCTGAGTTTCGGCGCCGATGCGCTGGTCTGTATCGGCAGACGGCTTCTCGGCAACGGGCCGCTGAACGTCGTCTGCGATGCGGAAGCGGGTTTTCTCACCGGCCTCGTGCAGGACGAGCCGGTATCTGCCGACACCGATGGCCTGCAGCTTCCAGGGGGGCGGAGCCTCCTGTTCGCAAGGGCCCGGCAGTGGAATCCACCTGCGCTTCCGCCGCCCACCGCATGGCGACCGCGCGCCGACATCCTCTCGGTCCTTGCCGATCGGATCAGCAGATTTCCGCGCCAGGACGGTCTCGGTCCGCTCATAGCGCCACTGTGTACCGGTCCGGAATCGCTCACTGCTCCCACGACCGGCGACCGGCACCTGCTGGCTGCGGCCGTGCCCGCCATTGTGCGTCTGCTGGCCTGGCTCGACGAGTCGGCGCGGGACGAGACCGCCTCGCCCGCCCCGGTGTCCCGACTGATCGGGCTCGGACCGGGCCTCACACCATCGGGCGACGACTTCCTGATCGGCCTGCTCGTCGGCCTGCACGGGCTGGGCCGCAAGAGGCTGGCCGGTGCCCTGGCAGCGAGCGTCCGCATCGCCTCCGTCGAGGGTACGGGCATGATTTCGAGGGCCCACCTTCTTGCCGCCTGCGATGGCCTCGGCGCAGAGGCGCTGCATCGCGCCCTTGCCGCACTTGTGGCGTGCGATGTGCCGGCGTTCGATCGTGCGCTCGTCCGTCTCGATGACACCGGTCACAGTTCCGGCCGCGATGCGCTTGCCGGCCTTGCCGCCTGCCTCGCCACCGTCGGCGACGGCTGAAGGTCTCCCTGGTACGCAACGATGCCGCTGACGTGCACGGCCGGCGGCGGCTGGACGGCCGGCTTCATGTGGCTTGAGGCGCGCGCATCATTGACCATCCATCCGCAGCCTTTCATAAATCGCGGGGGCGGGCACCATCCCGCTGCGGGGAGCTGAATGCAGTCACGAGACGGGGATGCCATGACCGCCGAACGAGCCGACATCGGGTGCGACGGCCCGACGATCGCACGCGAGACAGTGAAGATGATGTTCGAAGTCTCCGCGATCCACGTCAATGCCGCGAAGCCGTTCATCTTCACGTCCGGATGGGCGAGCCCCGTCTACGTGGATTGCCGAAAACTGATCTCCTACCCCCGCGTGCGGTCCGCACTGACCGCTTTTGCCGCGACCACCATCTGCCGCAACGTCGGCTATGAATCGATCGACTGCGTGGCGGGCGGAGAGACGGCGGGAATTCCGTTCGCAGCCTGGATATCCGATCGCCTCATGCTGCCGATGCTGTACGTGCGCAAGAAGGCCAAGGGGTTCGGCCGCAATGTCGAGATCGAAGGCAACGTCGTTCCCGGCAACCGGACGCTCTTGGTGGAGGATCTCGCTACGGACGGCGGCAGCAAGGTCCAGTTCTGCGATACGCTGCGGCGCGCCGGCCTCACCGTCGAACACTGCTTCGTGATCTTCTACTACGACATCTTTCCGCGAGCGACGCTGGAAGAAACCGACGTTACCCTGCATTATCTGGCAACCTGGTGGGACATTCTGGATTACGCCCGGACGTCGGGGCGTTATGATCCGGCGACCGTAGCCGAAATCGAGAGGTACCTGCACGAGCCCGCCAAATGGTCGCTTGAACATGGCGGCAAGGCGGAGTTCGCGCGCAAGACGGAGTGACGCCCAGCCATGACCAGCATCGTCCCGGTCGTCCTCGGCGGCGGCACGGGAACGAGGCTGTGGCCTCTGTCGCGATCGTTGCCGAAGGCTCTGATGAACCTTGGCGACGGCCGTTCGCTGTTGCAGGCAACCCTTCAGCGACTGGCCCCGCCGACCTTCGACCGGCCCATGGTGGTGGTCAATCGCGCATTCGGGCATCTCGTCCCCGAGCAGGCGAAGGACTGCGGCATTGTCCTTGATGCCGTCCTCACAGAACCGCTTGTGCGCGATACCGCGTTCGCCGTCGCCGTGGCCGCGTGCTGGCTCGCCCGGAACCGTCCGGATGCGGTCATGCTCGTCTGTCCTGCCGATCATGTCATCGACAATCCGTCAGCCCTTGTCGAAGCGGTCGCGGAAGCGCTTCCGGCTGCACTGTCGGGCTACCTGGTCACGTTCGGGATCGCGCCGGCAGGAGCCGAGACAAGCTACGGCTACATCGAGAAGGGGCGTGAACTGATCTGCAACGGTACCTGGGCCGCACCAAGCTTCGTGGAGAAGCCCGACAGCAGCATCGCCGCCGCCTTGCATACCGGCGGCCAGCACTACTGGAACAGCGGAATGTTCCTGTTCGCGCCTGCGGCGCTGTTGAGCGAACTTGCCTGGCACATTCCCGCCGTGACCGAGGCCGCGCATGCCAGTCTCGCCGGCGCCCACATGGACGGCGACTTCGTCCACCTCGATGGCGCTTCGATGGAGCCGCTCGAGACGCTGTCACTGGATTGCGCGCTTCTCCAGCAGTCGCAGCGGCTCTGCGTACACCCCGTCAAAGACCTCGGCTGGAGCGACGTGGGATCGTGGAACGCGTTTGCCGATGCTGTAGGCGGCGGTTCGACAATGAACGCTGCGGTCGGAACCGCCACCATGATCGACACCGATCGGACGTTCGTCCACGTAACGGACGGGCGGACGCTGGTCACCCTCGGCGTTCGTGATCTCGTCATCGTGTCGACGCGGGAGGCCCTGCTGGTCGCCAACCGGGCGTCCCTGGGCGGCCTGAAGCAGGCGGTCGAAGACCACCGGTTGCACGAGCACGAGCCGCCGCAATCGGCGGGAAACGTTTCCCGGCCGCCGAGAGATGCCGATATCGGGCACTACGGATCAGGTGAAAGCGATTGAACGAACGGGCGCTCGGTTCGCTGTCCGTTGCCCTGAGCGCACCACGAAGTTTGGTTTCGAAGAAGACTGGTAGGCGCACGGGGACTCGAACCCCGGACCCGCTGATTAAGAGTCAGCTGCTCTACCAACTGAGCTATGCGCCTGCAGGTCGAACGCCCCGCCCGCGTGGCCGAGGCCTGCCGAATTGCGCCTCTCTAGCAAAGCGGACGAAAGCGGTCCAGTGCGTTGCATCCGTATCACCGTCAAAAGCCGCCGTGGAAGCCAGCGCGATCGCCGCATTCCACGGTATCGGATGCCACGATAAAGATCGGTATCAACCAACCATTTGTAAAGATTGGTTATCGCTTGCAATGCCCGAATCGGCGTAAATCCGGTGATATCATGCGTCCGGGGTGCAGGGGGGTCCTGCGGCACAGTGATCAATTTGCATCACCTGATCGCTGTCGTGTGCCAGTCCCGCCGGAATTCCTTGAATTCGCCTTGGACGCAAACGTAACATGCGGGTGATCTCGAAGAGTCCCCAGAGTTCGCGCATGCGATTGCCGCGTTCCGGGGATTGCGCTGCGGAGGGGAAGCCGGGTGCAGGGATGCGGGGGATAACGTGGAAATCGCTGCGTTAGAGGCGAACAATGCCGACCTTCGGGTCGGGGTAACATCGCAAGGCCTCGCACGGATTCCCAATCTCAATGCGTTTCTCGGACTGCCGCAGGCCGGTGTCGAGCTTGTCACCGGCGGCGACGGGCGCAACTTCGATCTGTTCGTGGGTTGGGGGAACAAGGAAAGCGGCCGCCATGCGAGGCGCATGGCGAGGCGATTCGAAAAGCCCTTCATCCTTCTCGAGGATGGCTTCCTCCGCTCAATGGCGCCGAAGAGCGTTTCCGGCGAGCCGCCGCTGAGCCTGGTCCTCGACGATCTCGGCATCTACTACGACGCTTCCGAGGCATCACGCCTGGAGACCATGGTCGCGGCATCGCGCCACGATGCCAGCCTGGCTGATCGGGCTCGCCAGGTGATGAACACGCTGCGCGACCGCAAGCTCTCCAAGTACAACAACTTCGATCCGGACCTCGCCGACACCCTCGCGCGCAGCGAGCCCGGCGACAATGTCCTCGTGGTCGACCAGACGCGGGGTGACAACTCGGTTACCGGCGCGCTCGCCAGCGACCTCGACTTCCTCGACATGCTGCAGGCTGCCTTCGACGAAAATCCGGGCAGCAACATCTGGATCAAGCTTCATCCCGAGGTGGTTGCAGGCCGGAAATTCGGATACCTGCAGGATATCGGTCGACGCTGGAAGGCCCGGTTCATCACGTCGAACGTCAATCCATGGGACCTCTTCGACCATTTTGCCCGCTGCTACACCGTATCGAGCCAGCTGGGCTTCGAGGCTCTTGTTGCCGGCCGTGAGGTGCGCTGTTTTGGCCTGCCGTTCTATGCTGGATGGGGGCTCACCAGCGACCAGAAGACCTGTGCGCGGCGCAATGGCTTCCGGCCGCGGCTGGAGGAACTGTTTGCTGCCGCCTATCTCCGCTACAGCCGATACGTCAACCCGTACACCGGCAGCCCCGCTACGCTCGACGAAATCATCGAGCTGCTGTCGGACTGGAGCCGCATCTACCGTTCCAACCAGGCGCTGGGCCCGTTCGCCTATATCTCACCCTGGAAGCGCAAGGCCGTCCGCCGGATGTTCCAGAAGACCGGTGTCGGCGGCATCTTCTTTGCCAACGGCCGCCGTGCCGCCAGGCGCGCTGCCTGGCAGGGCCGGCCGCTCACCGCTTGGGCATCCAAGATCGGGCCTGACCTGGAGCAGGCCTGCAAGCGCAACGGCGTGCCGCTGTATCGGCTTGAGGACGGCTTTATCCGTTCGGTGGGGCTCGGCACCAATTTCCACCCCCCGATGTCGCTGATTCTAGACACCCGCGGCATCTACTACAATTCGGCCGAGCCCAGCGATCTCGAGATCATCCTCAACGAACATCCCTTCGAGCCGGAACTGCTCAACCGGGCAAGGCGGCTGATCGACCTTATGGTCGAAAACAACATTTCAAAGTACAACGTTCGCCAGCAGCCGATCCAGCTTGACCTTCCGACCGACCGCCGCATCGTGTTCGTGCCCGGCCAGGTCGAGACCGATGCGTCCCTGCTGCACGGGTCGAGCAGGCTCCGGGGCACCAAGCAGCTTCTGAAGGAGATCCGCCGCGCGAACCCCGATGCATACATCATCTACAAGCCCCATCCGGACGTGACGTCGGGCCAGCGGCCGGGGCTCCAGCGGCCGCAGGTCGTGAGCCGCTTCGCCGACGTCTACGTCGAGGACGCCTGCACACTGGATCTCATCAGCAAGGCCGACGAGGTCCATACGCTGACCTCGCTTACCGGTTTCGAAGCCCTCCTGCGCGGCAAGGAGGTCCATTGTTACGGCATGCCGTTCTACGCCGGATGGGGTCTTACTCACGATCGCGAGACGTGCCCCAGGCGCAAGCGGACATTGACCCTCGAACAACTGGTCGCCGGGGCGCTGATCCTCTACCCGCGCTACCATGATCCGAAGACCAATCTTCCGTGTGGTCCGGAAATCGTCATCCAGCGGATCATCGAGGAGCGCGCCGACCCGACTCCCGTCAGCACACTGATCGCCGCAAGGGAGAGATTCGGTCTGCTGCGCCGCGCCATCATCCGCGGCCGCTGAGACGGCTCCGTCAAGCCAACATTGATCAAGCCGTCATCGCCGTTGCCGGCGACGACCGCGCAGTGGCCGCGGGTCAGGTGGGCGGGCGTGTGCACGACCGCGGGAAGCGGGTGCGGCAATCACGGCGATGCACAGAAAAAGGGGCGTCCGCCAGGACGCCCCTTGCCATGTCTCGGCCTGCTATGAAGCCAGCAGCGCCTCGGGCCGCGATTTCTCGCGCTTGACCAGCAGCTTGTTGAGCGCCCCGACGTACGCCTTGGCCGAGGCGACCAGCGTATCGGTATCGGCTCCGCGCGCCGTCACCGAGCGGCCGTTCTCTTCGAGCCTTACGCTGACTTCCGCCTGCGCGTCGGTGCCTTCGGTGACTGCCTGCACCTGGTAGAGCTGCAGTTGTGCGGAATGCTCCACCATCGCGTTGACCGCATTGAAAATGGCGTCGACCGGGCCGTCACCGGTCGCTTCCTTGGTGACGTGGCGCCCCGCAATGTCGAGCGTCAAGGTCGCCTTCTGCGGACCGCCGGTCCCGGCGATCACGGTGAGCGCCACCACCTTGATGGCCTGGTCGGCATGGGCCATCTGGTCGTCGACCAGCGCCTCGATGTCCTCGTCGTAGACGTGCTTCTTCTTGTCCGCCAGATCCTTGAAGCGGTTGAAAGCGTCCTCGAAGGCGTTCTGGCCCAGTTCGTAGCCCAGCTCTTCCAGCTTCTTCCGGAATGCGTGGCGGCCGGAGTGCTTGCCCATCACCAGCGTCGACGCCTTCATGCCCACGCTTTCCGGCGTCATGATCTCGTAGGTCTGGGTATGCTTCAGCATCCCGTCCTGATGGATCCCGGACTCGTGGGCAAACGCATTCTTGCCGACGATCGCCTTGTTGTACTGCACCGGAAACGCGCTCGCCGCCGCCACCATCTTGGATGCCTTGGCAATCAACTGCGTGTTGATGCCGGTCCAGTAGGGCAGCACGTCGTTACGCGTTTTGATCGCCATGGCGATCTCTTCGAGCGCGGCATTGCCGGCCCGCTCGCCGATGCCGTTGATCGTGCACTCGACCTGTCGTGCCCCGGCCCGCACGCCCGCCAAGGAATTGGCAACCGCCATGCCCAGGTCATTGTGGCAGTGGGTCGAGAACCGTGCCTTGTCCGAGTTCGGTACCCGTTCGCGCAGCATGGTGATGAGCGCGTAGTATTCCTCGGGAACCGTGTAGCCGACCGTGTCCGGGATGTTGATCGTGGTGGCGCCTGCACGGATGGCGGCTTCCACGCAACGGCACAGGAAATCGTGCTCGGTACGGGTGCCATCTTCCGGCGACCACTCGACGTCGTCGGTGTGGTTGCGGGCGCGGGTCACGCTGGCGATCACCGCCTCGTACACCTGTTCGGGCTCCATCTGGAGCTTGTACTTCATGTGCACGGGGCTGGTGGAGATGAAGGTATGGATGCGGCCCTGCCGTGCCGGCCTGATCGCCTCGCCCGCGCGGTCGATGTCCTTCTGTGCCGCACGTGCCAGTCCGCAGACGACGGCATTCTTCACCCGCCTCGCAATTTCCTGCACCGCCTCGAAATCGCCGTTCGAAGCAATCGGGAACCCCGCCTCGATGATGTCAACGCCCATTTCATCGAGCAACTCGGCGACCTGCAGCTTTTCTTCCAACGTCATCGACGCGCCCGGCGACTGCTCGCCGTCACGCAGCGTCGTGTCGAAGATCAATACGCGGTCCTGCTCGTTCTGTGTGGTCATGGGTATCATTCCTTCTCCGGCCCGATCGGGCCCTCGTCCGTTGAATTTCGGATTTGCCTCATCTCACCTCCCCTGAGGGTCCGCCCATGACGGGCTGCCGACACTCAGGGGCCGATAAGGAGAAGGAGCGGCGAAATGGGTCCGCAGACGCGGGCGCACGCGACGTGTGGTGAACCCACCGTCGATAGAGTGCGTCGTGATCCCGCGTGCAACATGGTCGATGGCCTTCAGCGCTTTGGCGTACGTATAACCTCAAATCATCGTCGATGCCAGCGGTCAATCGCCACGTGTCTGCACGAACCGCCACAGGAACCTGTCGTGAAAGCGCCGCAATGCGGTGTGCAGAATTCTGACGCCGGCTCGTGTCTGCAGTTCAGCCTGGACGGCGCCGGCCAACATTTGGAGGAACACGCCATGCTCAGGAAGATCATGTTCGCGTCGGCTGCCGTATTCGTCATGGGCACTGCAGCCCATGCCAGCCAGTGTCCCACGCTGATGAACGAGATCGATGCCAAGCTCCAGACCGCGAACTTGAGCGACGAGGACATGGCACGGGTGATGGAGCTGCGTCAGCTGGGTGAGGAACAGCATGAGGCAGGCGATCACCCCGCCTCGGAGGCCTCGCTCCAGGAGGCACTCGAGATCCTCGGCGATTGACAAAGGCAGGTTTGCCGCTTGCGGTGACATTGGAAGGGCGGACCCACCCCGCCCTTCCTCATCGGTCGCAGGCGATCACACCGTGATCGTCCCCGACGACACGGCAACGACGTTGCCGCCGACGCGCACGGCCGTGATCGACCCGCCTTCGGCTTCCACCTCGACCCGGATCTGGCTCGGCCGCCCCATCTCGTGCCCCTGCTCGATGAGCCATCTGCTGGACCCGCCGGGGATTGCACCTGCTCGCGCCAGTTGCCCGGGAAACGCTGCTGCGGCCGATCCGGTGGCGGGATCTTCGGGCACGCCTGCCTCAGGTGCGAACAGTCGGGCGCGGAACACCCCGTCACGCTTGGGCGCCGCAGGCGTGTAGAGGTACATGGCAAATGCTCCCGTGCCGGCCAGCGCCTCGTCCCACCCCGGCTGCACGGGACGGCAGCGACCGAGCGCCTCCACGCTGCCCACGGGCACGAAGACGAACCGGTTGCCGGCATTGACGATACCGGCAGTATGACCCTCGAAGCCGATGGCATCCACCTCCACCCCGAGCGCACGGGCAAGTACTGGCGGTGCCGGGGCAACGCCGTCGACCTGCGGCAACACGGCGTTCGTGAACGTGCCGTGGAGTACCCCATTGGCGTCGCGACCGGTCCTCACGGGCAACAGCCCGACACCCTCTTCAAGCCTGACCTCGCCGGGAAAGCTGCCGCTCTCTCGTTCGGCCTCTTCCGCAAGTACGACGGCGGTACCGACCGTTGGGTGGCCCGCGAACGGCAGTTCGCGTTGTGGCGTGAAGATCCGCACAGATGCCGTGTTTGCCGCATCGCGCGGCGGCAGCACGAAGGTCGTTTCGCTCAGGTTGAACTCGCGCGCGATCGCCTGCATGGCATCGCCCGACAACCCGGCGGCATCGAACACGATGGCAAGAGGATTGCCGCCGAAACGGACCGTGGTGAACACGTCGACTGTACGAAACCTCAGTTCCATTTCGTTGATCCCCCAGGCAGCGCCGGCCACTCTGGCGGCGTATGGCGCGTAGTCATCCGGGCAACGCCCCGCCCATTGCGGCCGGTGCACCGGCAGGAGCCGGCACGCCGAGCACTCCTCCGATTGGAGCTGTGTTACGCCGACGACCTACGCCTGGCGGGCGCAGTCGTTCGCCGGAAGGTGGCTCAGTTGCGCTCCTTGTCGACCAGCCTGCGCTCGGCAATCCACGGCATCATGTCACGCAGGCGCGCGCCCACCTCCTCGATCGGGTGCGCCGCCGCCCGCGCCCGCATGGCCTTGAACGAGGTCTGGTTGACCCGGTTTTCCAGCATCCATTCCTTGGTGAACTTGCCGGACTGGATATCGGCCAGCACCCGCTTCATCTCCGCCTTCGTTTCCGGCGTGATGATACGCGGACCGGACGTGTACTCGCCGTACTCCGCGGTGTTCGAGATCGAATAGTTCATGTTGGCGATGCCGCCCTCGTAGATGAGGTCGACGATCAGTTTCACCTCGTGCAGGCACTCGAAGTAGGCCATCTCCGGCGCGTAGCCGGCCTCGACGAGCGTCTCGAAGCCGTTGCGGATGAGTTCGACCAGCCCGCCGCACAGCACGACCTGCTCGCCGAACAGGTCCGTCTCGCATTCCTCGCGGAACGTGGTCTCGATGATGCCCGCCCGCCCGCCGCCGATGGCCGAAGCGTAGGAGAGCGCGATGTCATGCCCGTTGCCCGAAGCATCCTGATGGATCGCGACGAGGCACGGGACACCGGCGCCGCGCAGATATTCCGAGCGGACCGTGTGGCCGGGTCCCTTCGGCGCGACCATCAGCACGTCGAGATCACGGCGCGGTTCGATCAGGTTGAAGTGGATATTGAGGCCGTGGGCGAAGAACAGCGCCGCGCCTTCCTTCATGTTGTCGGCGAGGTGGTCCGCATAGATATCCCCCTGCAGCTCGTCCGGCGTCAGCATCATCATGACGTCGGCCCACTTCGCAGCCTCGGCAACTTCCTTGACCTCGAGGTTCTCGGCCTGCGCCTTCCTTGCCGAACCGGAGCCCTTGCGCAACGCAACGCACAGTTCCTTCACGCCCGAGTCGCGCAGGTTCAGCGCATGCGCATGCCCCTGGCTGCCATAGCCGATGATGGCGACCTTCTTGCCCTTGATCAGATTGACGTCGGCATCCCTGTCGTAATAGACGCGCATGTTCCCCTCTCGGTTCGATTTTTCGGTCTCAGGTTGGCTGGAGCGCGCGGATTGGCGCCCGGCCGCAACCAGGGTTGCGGTTCCTGGACTTCGATTAGCAGAGGAACGAGGGCGGGTCACCACCCGAAACGAGGAAGCTCCCTACCGGTCGATGAACCGTCCGCTCTTTGCCATGTCCTTGTAGATGCGGCAGGTCGTGCAGGGAACATCGGCGCGCGCTTCGGCCTTCCCGCGCAGCATGTCGCGCGCATAGGCGATCTGCTCGCTGTTCAGCGCCGCTTCAAGTCCGTCCTCGAACACGTTGCCGTCGAACGGCTTCCAGTTGTTGCGACAGCAGCCGAGCACCGCCCCGTTCCAGTTGATCTGCGGCCAGTCCCACAGTTGATCGCAGATATATTGCGTATAGGGCTCGCCGTACTTCTGCCGGTACTCGGCACGCGAGGCCACGCCCTCCCTCATCTCCCGCGCCACGGCTTCGCGGTTGCGTACGGGCGAGAACGTGTCGTCCCAGTTCAGCTTGAGGAAGAACTCCATCCCGAGTTCGGCGGCCATTGCCCGGGCTTTCGGAATCTCGTGTTCGTTGTGGCCGAAGACGACGAACTGCCAGGTGAGCCCGGGAAGATCCGAGCCATACTGTGCCTTGTAGGCGTTGATCTTGCGGATGTTGGCGATCACCCGATCGAAATCGCCCCGTATGCGGTATTGCGAGTACGTCTCGTTGCTCGCGCCATCGATCGAGCAGCGCAGGTGCCGGACGCCATACTTCACGACAGCCTCAAGTACCTCGTCCCGGACGTTGTTCAGATTGACGCCGTTGTTGGCGGCGAGGCCGACGCCGCGCGCGGCGGCCAGTTCCAGGATCCGCGGCAAATCGGGGTTCAGGAAGATCTCGCCGTAGTTGGAGAGTTCGATCTCCTCGAGCCCTGGACTGGCGTCCAGCAGTCGCCGGAAGTTCTCGAAGCTCAGGAACCCGGCGCCGATACCGGCATGAACCTCGCCCGTCGTGGTGGGGCACGTCGGACATCTGAGCTGGCAGTAGGTGGATGCCTCCAGTCTGACCCGCCGTGGATTGACCGGCTCACGTTCATGATCCCGCTCCATGCCGGCCACCTTATCCGAACCGCGCCCGCCGCGAAACCGCGCCGGGACGCTCAACGGCCAAGTTCCTCGACGCCTGCCAGCAGCGCCTCGGCAGCCGGCAGCCGGCATTCCTCCATCTTCCGCAGCAACCAGTCGGCATGGACGAGCTTCACGGCCACCGGCATCCGTTCGAGGCCGAGACACTGCGCAATGGCGGTACGGTGGAAGCCGCCACGGAAGCGGTAGAGTTCACCGTTCGGCCCGATCGCCACGCCCACGTCCTCTTCCTTCCGTTCCAGGCGTTTCGGCCGGTAGGCGCGCCCGTTCGGCGCGATCAGCGGATTGTCCGCCACTTCCCGGCGGGGCAGAAGTCCATGCTTGCGGATGCTGTCGATCAGCCACCGGTGATGTTCGAAGTAAGCATCCACCTTGTCGGGCGAATCCATGTGAACGTAGTTGTGCCCGATCGCGCCCTTGCTGCGAACCGCATCGACGAGCGCCTCGTAACTGGCCGTGCGACGATAGTCGAGGTCGGCGGCGAACATTTCCTGCACCTCGCGGACCAGCGAGGAATGGCAAAGATCGTGGACCAGCGGCCGCCAGTCGCCCGCCGCCAGAAACGAGTCGCGCAGGAGGATCGCGCCGTCCGGCCCGCGCGCGTGCGACAGCATCCAGTGCGTGAGCCCCGCCGGCGGTATGCTGATGACGAGGTCCCGGCCGAACGCCGCCGAGACGAGTTCGTACGGGACATAGGATCCTGCCCGACGTTCTGTTGCAATGCGAAGGCCACGCTCGAGCGCCCGCCTGGCGACGGCACGCCCGGCAGCCGTACGACCGACTGCGCGCCAGAACGCACGCGGCAGTTCGCGGGTTGGGGTAAGCTTGTCCCGGCCGGTGACGGCGCGGTAACCCGGCTCGGCCTTCTCCTGCACCGTCCTCCTCGTCAGCCGCGATTCCTTGCCGGCCTCTAGTGCGGCATTCCCTCGGGGCCGCGGGCGATTGCCGCGATGCCCGTACGCGCCACCTCGACCAGCCCGAGCGGCTGCATGAGCGACACGAACTGCTCGATCTTGGACGGCCGTCCGGTGATCTCGAACACGAACGACTCCGTCGAGGCATCGACGACCCTTGCCCGGAAGGCGTCGGCAAGCCGCAGGGCTTCCACCCGCTTTTCGCCTTTCCCCGCCACCTTGACAAGTGCCAGTTCGCGCTCGAGCGCGGGGCCGGAAACGGTCAGGTCGACGACCGAGTGAACGGGAACCAGCCGTTCGAGCTGCGCCTTGATCTGCTCGATCACCATCGGTGTGCCCTGGGTTACGATGGTGATGCGCGACAGCTGGGCCTCGTGCTCCGTCTCGGTGACGGTCAGCGAGTCGATGTTGTATCCGCGCCCCGAAAACAATCCGATCACACGCGCCAGCACGCCCGGTTCGTTGTCGACCAGCACGGAAATCGTATGGCTCTCGGTGCGTCCCGGCATCTTCATGACAATCCCCGACTGGTCACGTTGTTCTACGTTATCGTCAAGCGCGGGTGCCCGGGCACCCGCGGCGGCTAGACCAGGATCTTGCCTTCCTCCGAGACTTCCTGCACGTCGGGCTCGTCTCCGAGGATCATGTTGTTGTGCGCCTCGCCGGCCGGGATCATCGGGAAGCAGTTGGCGAGCTTGTGCACGCGGCAGTCGAAGATCACCGGCCGGTCGATCGAGATCATCTCGGCGATCGCATCGTCGAGCTCATCGGGTTTCTCCGCCCTCAGCCCGACTGCCCCGTAGGCTTCGGCCAGCTTCACGAAGTCCGGCAGCGACTCCATGTAGCTCTCCGAGATCCGGTTGCCGTGAAGCAGCTGCTGCCACTGCCGCACCATCCCCATGTATTCGTTGTTGAGGATGAAGATCTTGATCGGCAGCCGGTACTGCACCGCGGTCGACATCTCCTGCATCGTCATCAGCACCGACGCTTCGCCCGCGATGTCGATCACGAGTGCATCGGGATGGGCAAGCTGGACGCCGACCGCCGCCGGCAGGCCATAGCCCATCGTGCCCAGGCCGCCCGAGGTCATCCACCTGTTCGGCTCGTCGAAGCGGAAGAACTGCGCCGCCCACATCTGGTGCTGGCCGACCTCGGTGGTGATGTAGACGTCCTTGTCGCGGGTTGCCGCATACAGCCGCTCGATCGCGTACTGCGGCATGATCACGTCGTCGCGCGGCTCGTACTTCAGGCAATCGCGCCCGCGCCATTGCTCGATCTCGTTCCACCATTCGGCAAGCGCCTTCCGGTCGGGCTCGGCCGATCGCGCCCGCCAGATGCGGATCATGTCCTCGATCACGTGTGCGCAATCGCCGATGATGGGGATGTCGACGTGCACGTTCTTGTTGATCGACGACGGGTCGATGTCGACGTGGATCTTCGTCGACCCCGGAGAGAACGCGTCCAGCCGGCCGGTAATGCGGTCATCGAAGCGGGCGCCGAGGCAGATCATGACGTCGCAGTCGTGCATCGCCATGTTCGCCTCGTAGGTGCCGTGCATGCCCAGCATGCCGAGCCACTGCCGGCTCGATGCCGGATAGGCGCCGAGGCCAAGCAGGGTCGATGTGACCGGAAAGCCTGTCAGGTCGACGAGTTCGCGAAGCAGCCGCGATGCCTTCGGCCCCGAGTTGATGATGCCACCGCCGGTGTAGAACACCGGCCGTTTTGCGGCGGCCATCACCTCGACCGCCTTCCGCACCGCCTCCTGGTCGCCCTTGAGGCGTGGCTGGTAGCTCTTGTGTCGGACGTTGCTCGGTCCCTCGTAGGTGCCGGTGGCAAACTGGATGTCCTTCGGGATATCGACCACGACCGGCCCCGGCCGTCCGTTCGACGCGACGTAGAATGCCTCGTGCAGGACCCGCGCAAGGTCGTTGATGTCCTTCACCAGGTAGTTGTGCTTGGTGCACGGCCGCGTGATCCCGACCGTGTCGCATTCCTGGAACGCGTCGTTGCCGATGAGGTGCGTCGCCACCTGACCGGTGATGCAGACGACCGGTATCGAATCCATCAGCGCGTCGGTGAGGCCGGTGACCGCGTTGGTCGCTCCCGGCCCGGATGTCACGAGCACGCAGCCGACCTTGCCCGTGGATCGGGCATAGCCTTCCGCGGCATGCACCGCGCCCTGCTCGTGGCGCACGAGGACGTGCCTCAGCTTGTTCTGCTTGAAGATCTCGTCGTAGATGGGCAGTACCGCGCCTCCGGGATAGCCGAAGATATCTTCCACGCCCTGGTCCACCAGGGCCTGGATCACCATTTCCGCTCCCGTCATTGTCTTGGCCATTGTCGTGCTCCCGGAATCCTGCCTCGTCGAACAAAAAAGGGGCTGAACAGCCCCTGTCGCGCACCGCTTTGACTTGCCGATGGCGGTCAGCCATCGTCAGCGGCGCGCTTGCCTACGAGTACGATAACAAAGTTGCGCCCGAACATCGCAATACCGCCCGATCGTTGCCGGACCTATAAGGGGCAGCGGCTGCTGGCGTCAAGAAGAAACGGCCGCCGCGAGCACCCGGTCCCTTGCCGCCTCGATATGGCTCGCCCGTATCCAGGTCCATCCGGTCATATTGCCGCGCATCCACGTCATCTGTCGCTTGGCATATCGTCGCGTCTGGGTCTTGGTTGTCTCGATCGCCTCTTCGAGCCCCAGCCGCCCCTCGACGTGGGCGATCAGTTGCGGCACCCCGAGCGCCTTCGTCGCCGGCAGCCGCGGGTCGAGCTTGCGGTCGGCCAGCGCACGCACCTCGTCCAGCGCCCCGGCCTTGAGCATCGCGTCGAACCGCTCGTCGGCGCGCCGGTACACGACCTCGCGTGGCGGAGCGAGCACGATGCGCAAGGCCGATGCGCCGGCCAGCGGCGCGGCCGCATGTGCCTCGCGCTGCCAGGCGCTCAGTGGACGGCCCGTCGCCTCGACGACCTCGAGCGCGCGCAGGATGCGCTGGCGGTCGCGCGAGCGGATCCGTGCCGCAGCCTCCGCATCGCGCGTCTCGAGAATTGCGTGCAGCGCCTCGGGGCCCTCGCGATCCATGCGTTTGCGCAAGTCCCCGCGGATGTCGGCGGGTACTTCAGGGATTTCGGCGAGCCCGTGTTCAAGCGCGTGGAAGTAGAGCCCGGTGCCACCTGCGATCACCGCCGTGCGGCCCTCGGCGCGGGCCCGCGCGATTTCGCGCCGGACATCGTGCAGCCACTGACCGACCGAGTAGGTGACTGCGGCGTCGACGAAGCCGTACAGCCGGTGCGGTACCCGCGCTTCTTCCTCGGCGTCCGGTCGTGCGGTGAGGATCCGCAGGTCCCTGTACACCTGCATCGAGTCGGCATTGATCACGACGCCGCCGCGCTCCGCGGCCACCCCCAGTGCCAGGGCCGACTTGCCGCTCGCGGTCGGCCCTGCGATAAGGATGATCCTTGCCGCCTCGTCGTCTTCCGGTCTCAATGATGCCATCCCATGTGCTCACGCTCATCGCGGCACCGCTGACCGATGCTGTCGTCGCCGCGGCACGCGCACAACTGCCGCGGGCCGCGGCTGCCGACTGGCTTGCACCGGACGCCGCCTGCGATATCGCGTTCACCATGCCCTCTGACAATGGTCCCCGCGAAATCGCGGCCGCCGTCCGGACGGCGCTCGACGGCGCGCCCGTCGATCTCGCCGTCCTTCCGGTTCACGGTCGCCGCAAGCGCCTTCTCGTTGCCGACATGGATTCGACGATCATCGCCCAGGAGTGCATCGACGAAATGGCGCGTCTGGCCGGCAAGGCCGATGCCGTGAGCGCCGTTACCGAGCGGGCGATGCGCGGCGAGATCGACTTCGAGGGCGCGCTGCGCGATCGCGTCCGCATGCTCGCGGGTCTGGAAACGGCGGCCATCGAACGGCTGCTCGAGGAGCGCATCACGCTCACGCCCGGCGCCGTCCCGCTTGTGCGCACGATGCGCCGCCACGGCGCAAAGACTGTGCTCGTCACCGGCGGCTTCACGCTGTTCGCCTCCGTCATCGCCGCGCGTGTCGGATTCGATCAGGTTTCGGCGAATGAGCTCGTTGTCGCCGACGGCCGCCTCACCGGGGAGGTTCGCCCGCCCATACTCGGCCGCAATGCCAAGGCCGAGGCGCTGCTCTCCGCCTGCAGGGCGCTCGCGATCACACCCGAACAGGCCATTGCCGTGGGCGATGGCGCCAACGACCTCGGGATGATCGCCGCTGCCGGCCTGGGTGTTGCCTTCCACGCCAAGCCGATCCTCGCCGACGCGGCCGACGTTCGCATCGACCACGGCGACCTCACCGCGCTCCTGTACCTGCAGGGCTACCGGCTGAACGAGTTCGTGGAGCGGTGAGGCGGGGGTGTAACCCACCCCGCGCCCTGGCCTCGTACTACTCGTCCTGTCCGGGCGACCCGCTGCCGCCGTCCCCCGTGCCCGGATCAGGTGCCGGAGCCGGCGTGCTGGCATCGGCCAGCCGTATTGCGGTGAACCGCAGTTCGCCGTCCTTGTTGGAAAGCAGCAGCAGCACGGATTTCCGTCCCTGTGCCTCGAGCGCCTGGAGCTTCTCGACCACGTCCTCGGGACTGGCGACCCGCTCCTGGCCGACCTCGATGATCACGTCACCGGCGGTGATCCGTTTCTCCTGCGCCGCGCTGCCCGCTTCCACCTCGGTCACCACCACGCCGTTGACGCTCTCGTTGATGCCGAAGCGCTCCCGCATCTCGGGGGTGAGCGGTGCGAGCTTCAGCCCGAGGGTCGTGTCCACTTCGCCGGTCGGCGGCTCGTCCTCCGGCGTGGCCTCTTCTTCCTCCGCCTGTTGACTGGCGAGAATCTCGCCTTCCTCGAGCCGGCCGATCTTGACCTGGACCGTCTTCTCCTCGCCCTTGCGGATCACCGTGACATTCACCGTCTTGCCGATCTCGGTATCGGCGACGATCCGCGGCAGGTAGCGCATCTCCGTGATCTCACGACCGTCGAAGTTGACGATCACGTCGCCTGGCTGGATGTCCGAGGCCTCCGCCGGCCCGCCAGGGGTGACATCGGCGACCAGGGCGCCACGCGGCTTGTCGAGGCCGAGGCTTTCGGCAAGTTCTTCCGTCACCGTCTGGATGCGGACGCCAAGCCATCCACGCCGGGTTTCGCCGTACTGCCGCAATTGTTCGATGACCGGCCAGGCAATGCTCACCGGCACCGCGAACCCGATGCCGATCGAACCGCCCGACGGTGAGATGATGGCCGTGTTGATGCCGATCACCTGGCCGTTCATGTCGAACAGCGGACCGCCGGAGTTGCCCCTGTTGATCGCTGCATCGGTCTGGATGAAGTCGTCGTAGGGCCCGGCGTTGATGCTGCGGTTGCGGGCCGACACGATGCCGATCGTGACGGTGCCGCCGAGACCGAACGGATTGCCGATCGCCATCACCCAGTCGCCGACCCGGATCTTCTCCGAATCCCCGAACTCGACCGAATGAAGCGGTTCCTCGGATTCTACCTGCAGCAGGGCGATGTCGGTCTTCGGGTCGCGGCCGATGATCTTCGCCGGCAGGGTCCGGCCGTCAGCAAGGTTCACCTCGATCTCGTCGGCGTCGGCTATCACGTGGTTGTTGGTTACCACGATGCCCGCCGGGTCGATGACGAAGCCGGAGCCGAGCGACTGCACGCGCTGCTGCGGCGGGGCCTCCTGCTGTCTCTCCATGAAGTCTTCGAAGAATTCGCGGAACGGAGAGCCTGGCGGCAGGTCCGGCATCGGAACGCCTTCACCAAGCCCGTTCACCCGCTGCGAAGAGGAAATGTTGACGACCGCTGCCGTGAGCTTTTCGGCAAGATCGGCCACCGATTGCGGTCCCTGCGCACCCCTCGCATCGATGGTACCCAGCCCCAGCGTGAGGACCAGCATGAGAATGCCGGAAAGCGTGGCAATCCCCCGCCCGCCGGCACGCGTCCCCGGTGCGTCCACGATTTTGGTTCCTTGCATGATGATAGATGACCCCTTCCTCCCGGCCACCGCTCCGTTGGAGGCGCGCCCGGTCAAGTTTAACTCGGGATTCCCGCACACAGTCGCAATCCGACACAAGAAAATGCCGGACGCGGGGGAAGGTTCCCACTCATATGCTGCGCGCGAGCCATACGATTGCCAACCCTATGGTCGCAGCGACGAGGCCGCCGGTACGCAGTGACTGATCGGGCATTTCCTGCGCCATTGCCATCAGCCGCTTCAATCCCGCGGGAAAGGCAGCATAGATTGCTCCTTCGATGACCAGCACCAGGCCCACGGCCACGGCGAGATCGGTCATTGCACCGTGCCGGCAGCCTCGGCCCGGTCGTCCGCATCGGCACCGGTCGCTTCCTGCCGGCCATCGGCATTCGCCGCATCGCCCGCACTGGCCGCACCGGCGGAAGCATCGTCGCTGCCAGCTTGTGTCGCCGCATCGGACTGCCTCGCGTCAGCTTCCGGCGCCGCCCGCGCCGACGGTGCGGCTCCGCCACCATCGCCGGACGTTCCGCCCTCCGATGGCACGCGGGATGACAGCGCCTGCATGAAGTAGCTGAAGAACTCCGAATCCGGACTGAGGACCAGGGTCGTGTCCTCGCCCTGGAGGCTGTTCACGTAGGCTTGCATCGAGCGGTAGAAGGCAAAGAACTCCGGGTCGCGCTCGAACGCCGCAGCGAAGATGTTGTTGCGTTCCGCGTCGCCCTCGCCGCGAATGATTTCCGCGTCCCGCCTCGCCTCGGATACCAGGATCACCGCCTTGCGATCCGCCTCGGCACGCAACTGCAGCTGGCGCTGGTTGCCGACGGCGCGGATCTCCTCGGCCTCGGCGAGCCGCTCGGCGTTCATCCGCTCGTAGGTGCTGGTGAGCACGTCTGGCAGAAGATCGGTGCGGCGAATGCGTACGTCGACGATCTCGATGCCGAGCTGCCGCGCCTCGGGGCGCAGGACGTCGCGTATCTCGTGCATCATGGCTTCGCGTTCCTTCGACAGCGCCGCCTCGAAGGTGCGACGGCCGTAGGTTGCACGCAGCGCCGCATCCAGCCGCGTCTCGAGCCGCTCCTGCGCAAGCTGGAGATTGGCGCCGACGGCCTCGCGGAACTGGCGCGGATCGACGATGCGCAGCATCGTGATGGTATCGACGAGATACCGCCGTCCGTCGACCACCTGGACACGCTTGTCCTGGCTCTCGAAGAACAGCATCCGGTCCTCGACGTAGATCAGGTTCTCGAAGAACGGCAGCTTCAGGTACAGCCCCGGGTCCTCGATCGTGCGCCGGATCTCGCCGAATCGCACGACCAGCGCCTTTTCGCGCTCGTCGACGATGAAGGCGGCCGAGTAGGCGACGACGGCCGCCGCCGCAAGGATGATGAGCCCGACCGTGCGCAATACGCGTGTCATTGCTGATCTCCCTGCTGGTCGTTTCGCTGCAGCCGCTTCTGCACTTCCGGCAACGGCAGGTAAGGCACCACGGATTCGCCGGCACCCGGCTGGATGATCACCTTGGAGGAATTGGCGAGAACCTGTTCGAGCGTCTCGAGGAACAGTCTCTTCCGCGTCACCTCCGGCGCCTTCGAATATTCTTCGAAGACCTTCACGAACCGTTCGGCCTCACCTTGCGCCTCTGCGATCACCCTGCCCTTGTAGGCTTCGGCCTCCTCGCGGATCTGCGCCGCCTCGCCTCGCGCCTGGCCGAGCCGGCGGTTGGCGTAGCGGTTGGCTTCCTCGATGAACTTGTCCTGGTCCTGCTTCGCGCGTTGCACCTCTTCAAACGCGTCGTTGACGGGATCCGGCGGATCCGCCTCCTCGATGTTGACGTCCTGGATGACGATGCCGGCGCCATACGAGTCGAGTGTCGCCTGGACCATCTGCTTGACGGTTTCCTGGATTTCCTGCCGCCCTGTGGTCCGTACGATCTCGGCCGGCGTGCGTCCGACGATCTCGCGCATTGCGCTTTCGGCCGAGACGCGGACGAGTTGATCCTGATTGGTGACGTTGAAGAGGAAGTCGCGCGGATCGCGGATACGCCACAGGACGGTGAACTTCATGTCCACGATGTTCTGATCGCCCGTCAGCATCAGGCTCTCCGCCTGGGCGTTGCGGGATCCGGGAAGCTCGAAGCCGATATTCTCCTTGTTCTCGGCCGTCACCCGCGGCGTCTCCACGGTCTCGAACGGCCACAGCAGCATGTGCAGTCCCGGCGGATTGTCTTCCGGCTTGGCCTTGCCGAACCTGAGTTCGATGCCGACCTCGTCGCTGTCTACCCGGTAGACCGCGTTGAACGCCCACACCGCCAGCAGGGCGCCGACGATGACGACCGCGAGCATGCGTCCCGACCCGCCGCCTCCGGGAACGAGATCGCGCAACTTGTCCTGGCCCTTTCGGATAAGGTCTTCGAGGTCGGGCGGTGTTGCGCCGCCGCGTCCACCGCCGGTGGGACCCTGGCCCCAAGGGCCGCGACCGCCGCCCCCTTGCCATCCTCCCCCCTGATTACCCCAAGACATGTGTTTGATTCCTCTCGTAATGTCCGCTGCGCTCACCGTATCGCCGCGAGCGTGGTCATCGGATCAACGGGTGTTCGATGTCGCGCCGGTTATAGGCGACCACGTTTCGCGGTGCAATCAATGCCGGCAGCACGCCGCAACAGTTTCATGTGATGAGGGAGCGTTTGATCCGGCTGTGGAAAACAGGCAGTCGGTAGCCGTTGCTCAGACCTTCACCAGCATCGCGGTGACGTACATGAACCCCACTCCGGCGGCCAACCCTGCCATCGCGGCCGGCGCCAGCATCGTCTGTGAACCGCCGGCATGGCGCCGGAGCATGGACATCACCTCGACGATCACCTGAAGGATTGCGCCCGCTCCGATCGCGAGTGCGAGCGCAGACCATTGCGGGGCGAACGCGAGGCTGCCGATCCACAGGCCGACGACGGCCGGGCCGCCGGCCAGAAGGGTCAACGCTGCAAAGCTCCACAGCGGCGGGCGATCCCGCAGCATCGGCGCGGCAATGCCGATACCTTCGGTGATGTTGTGCAGGGTAAAGCCGAGCACGAGGAACGTACCCAGTCCGGCGGCACCGGAGGCGAAAGCGGCGCCGATCGCCAGCCCTTCGCCGAGATTGTGCAGGCCGATGCCGAGCGCGATGAACGTCGCCAGGACAAGCCCCGTCGGCGTACCGCCGCGGCGGCCGACGGCCATCAGGACCACGAAGGCGGCGGCGGCCGCCAGCACGACCATGACCGGGCCCTGGAACAGGGCCGCGGCCTGCCCGGCCAGCTCCAGCGCATCTTCCAGCGTGTCGACGAAGAGGAACGCCAGCAGCCCCACCGTCAATGCCAGGAGAAAGTCCATGCCGGCCGGTCCCACGCCCCGCAGCGCGGGATAGAACATGAGGCCGATCGCCACCGGCAGGATCCCGACGAACGCGCCAAGAACGACCAGCGACAGCAGGTCCATGGAATCGCGCGTTGGCGTCGGCACGGCGACGGCGATTTCGTGCGCGAACGTCGCCCCGGTGCTGGTGACGACGGTAATCGCGTGGGCCTCCCCGTGAACCCAGGGGAACGGGATCGCGATCCACGCCGTGCCTCCCCGCGCGATCGGACCCGGCGGTTGCTGGGTGAACTGCCAGTAGGCACCGTCGACCTGCACCTGGGCGATGGTCATCGGTTCCGAGCCGCCGGCCCGGACCAGGACGCGGATGCCGTCCGTACCGAGGATCGTCCGCTCGAAGGTGAGCGCCTCCACCGGCGGTGCAAACGTGCGAAAGCCGCGCAGCGGATCGCTCGACACAAGCCACGCCGTCGCCACCCCGAGGACGGCCAGTGGCACCACGACCCACAGCAGCGTGATCCAGCGCGGTTGCCGGGTCGCCGTACCGGCTGCAGCGCGCGTCGCCTCGGTCATGCCACTGCCTCCACCACGTCGAACATGCCCGACCACCCCAGTTCGGTGAACTCCGACTGGTGGGCGTGGAACATGTAGAGGCCCGGTTCGTGGTCCCGGAAGTGGAACTCGAGGATGCCACGCTCGGCCTGGCACTGGGTGATGAGATCGACCGTCCTGAGCGTCGGCGTCAGCGTCGTGCCCTGGTTGTAGTAGTCGAAGAAGTTGGCGTGCAGGTGGAACGAGTTGATCGGGTCGAACTCCACCACGTTGATGAGGTAGATGCGGACCGGCTTGTCCTTCAGGATCCGGATCGGCCGCTTCGCGTAGACATGCGCAACCGTGTTGACCGCATAGATTTCGTTTTCGTCGTCGAAGTTGGTGTCGAAGGCGTTCATGACCATCATGAACTCCTGCCACCCGGCGTTCTCCGCCGTCCCGAAAAGACGCGATCGCGCAACGGCCTCATGCTCGGGGTGACGGGCCGGGTCCGGATCGATCACGAAGGCGCCGTACATGCCCTTGTGGATGTGCCGCTTCAGCGGCAGTGCATGGCAGTGGTAGAGGTGGCAGCCGAAAGGCCTGGCGTCGAACTCGTAGACGAACTCGTCCCCCGGATCGACCAGGCCGGCGCCAGGCACGCCGTCCATGCGCGCCGCATGAATGCCGTGGAAGTGCATCGAATGCGGATGCGATCCCTGGTTCCTGAACACGATGCGCAGGCGCTCGCCCTCGGTTGCGCGCAGCGACGGCCCCGGTACCCTGCCGTTGTAGGTCCACGCCGGAAACAGGATCCCCGGTGCGATCTCGATCTCCTTGTCCTCGGCGGTGACCTCGAAGGTCCGGAGCGTGCGGCCATCGGGAAGTTCCGCCACGGTGCCGGTATCCCAGTCGGTCAGCAGCCGGGTCGGGTCGAAACCGTTGCGGGCATCGTCCACCTCGCCGACCGTCATCATCGCGCCATGCGCGGCAAGGTGGGGAGAGACCTCCGCTGATGCCGCGACCCCATGGCCGGCGTGGCCTGCATGTCCCCCTTCGCCCCGCGCGATGGTCGCCGCCGCGAACGTGCTGCCGGCGGCGGCAACACCGCCCGCGAGCAACAGCCGACGATCCAGCTTCTGTTCGAGCCACGGGATCGAATCGCTCATCTTGGGCACTCACCTGCAAATGCGAGTAACTCGCAATATTAACACTGGTTCCGGTGACACGCTATCGGAATCGTGGTGCTTCGCTCCGGCGCACGCGAGCCAGCACGGATTTATTCAGGGCGACGGAAAAGCCCCACCGGGCAGAGACGTTGCCGATGCCTGCGTAATGATGGGATGGCCTGAGCCGTCGGGGACGTGTCAGGCCATCCCGAATGGGAACCTCGGCGTTGCCGGACGGGATGTCATCCCGCTCGCTGATCAGCGGCCGGAACATCACGATCTGCCCGGCAGCCAGGATGGAAAACGACCAGGAGGGATCCGCCCCGGATGTGCCGGGGCGGCGGATCTGGGCTCTAGTACACGATCACGGAACGGATCGATTCGCCTTTGTGCATCAGGTCGAACGCCCGGTTGATGTCCTCGAGCGGCATCGTGTGCGTGATCATCGGGTCGATCTCGATCTTGCCGTCCATGTACCAGTCCACGATCTTCGGCACGTCTGTGCGACCACGCGCGCCGCCGAACGCGGTCCCACGCCAGACCCGGCCGGTGACCAGCTGGAACGGCCGGGTGGAGATTTCCTGCCCGGCGCCGGCGACGCCGATGATCACCGACTCGCCCCAGCCCTTGTGGCAGCATTCCAGGGCCGTGCGCATGACCTGGACGTTGCCGATGCATTCGAACGTGTAGTCGGCGCCACCGCCGGTAAGGTCGACCAGATGGGCGACGAGATCGCCATCGACCTCCTTCGGGTTGACGAAGTGGGTCATGCCGAAGCGCTCGCCCCATTCCTTCTTTTCGGGATTGACGTCGACGCCGACGATCATGTTGGCGCCGCCCAGCCGCAGTCCCTGGATCACGTTGAGGCCGATCCCGCCGAGCCCGAACACGATGCAGTTGGCGCCCGGCTCCACCTTCGCGGTGTTGATCACCGCGCCGATGCCGGTGGTCACGCCGCAGCCGATGTAGCAGATCTTGTCGAACGGGGCGTCGGGGCGAACCTTGGCGACCGCAATCTCAGGCAGTACCGTGTGATTGGCGAAGGTCGATGTCCCCATGTAGTGGTGGACCATCTGGCCCTTGTAGGAGAACCGGCTTGTTCCGTCGGGCATCAGGCCCTGGCCCTGGGTGGTGCGGATCGCCTGGCACAGATTGGTCTTGCGCGACAGGCAATATTCACACTCGCGGCACTCCGGAGTGTAGAGCGGGATGACGTGATCGCCCGGTTTCACCGACGTGACGCCCGGGCCCGTCTCGACCACGACGCCCGCGCCCTCGTGACCGAGGATTGCCGGAAACAGGCCCTCGGGGTCCGCACCCGAGAGGGTGAATTCGTCGGTGTGGCAGACACCCGTCGCCTTGACCTCGACCAGGACCTCGCCTTCCCTGGGTCCTTCCAGGTCGATCTCGACGATTTCCAGCGGCTTTCCCGCCTCGACGGCCAGCGCGGCGCGCGTCTTCATGGAGCATCTCCCGTTTCGATTCCCGTGTCCGGCAAGGGAGTGTGGCAGGCCGCAGCCGGCGGTTCAAGCCGGGAACGCCCGACATGCCGCACATGCATTGCGGAATGACTACGCGGGCTCGGCCCGGCGGTGACGCTCCCGTCGGTGATTGGCATTTCAGCAGTGGTTCGGCGCGACGCGCCTCCTGTACCGCGCCGCCACAAGAAGGCCCGGCGTGCCATTTTCGCTGGCGCGACGGGTGACACATGCGGCATTGAACGCCACTTGAGTGTACACATCGGAAACACGGAGAATCGCTGATGGCGCGCAAGCCCGACAGGGACATCGAGAAGGACTATCCGCTCCCCGAATTCATCGACAAGCTGCGGCGGCTTGCGGATGCGCTGGAACAGGGCCGGCGGTTCGAGATCCAGATCGCCGGCGAGCGGATCTCGGTGCCGGTGCGCGCCAGGTTCAACATCGAGCACGAGAGAGGCGACGGCGAGGAGGAGATCGAGTTTCAGATCACGTGGTCGACCGCCTGAGCGCGACGCCCTCCGGCACGCGGTCGATCGGGTAGGACCATTTCGTCAGCCGAGCACATCGCCTGCCCCGAGTTCGTCGATGGTAAGGCCGGCCAGGAGCAGCGATCCGCCATCGCCGTAGTCGATGATCACGCCGCCGGTGGACTGCGACAGCACCGGCTGGGCGTTGCCCGGCACTCGGGCATTGCCGTTGACGACCTGATCGATTCCGGCTTCGAAATCGACGATGGTGTCCCTGCCCGCTCCCGGCATGAACACATCCGCGCCGGGCCCGCCGGCCAGCCGGTCCGCGCCACTGCCGCCTGCAAGCGTGTCGTTGCCGTTGCCGCCGATGAGTGTGTCCCTGCCGGCGCCGCCGTCGAGGCTGTCGTTGCCGTCGCCGCCGGTCAGCCGGTCGCTGCCGGCGCCGCCGGAAATCATGTCTACCCGATCGCCGCCGCGGATGATTTCGCCGCTGCCGGATCCGGTCACCGTGGCCGATCCGCTGGCCACCCGGATGACCTCGAACCCGCTCACCCCGTCACCGGAACCGAGCGTGCCTGCGCCAAGGTCGATCTCGACAAAGAACGGCGCCTCGACCACCAGCGTGTCGGCGCCGGCACCGCCGCTGACACTGCCGCCGCTACCCGGGTCGCGAAGGGTGACGAAATCGTCGCCGCCGCCGCCGCTTACCGTATCGCCGCCGCCGTAGGCGCTGAGAACATCATTCCCGCCGCCGCCGCTCAGCCGCGCCTGGCTGAAGCTGTCGTGGCTCAAGGTGTCGTCGCCGCCGCCGCCGGCAAGCGTGTCCGGGCTCGCGCCGCCGACGATTCGGTCGTGCCCGGACCCGCCGCTGAGCCGGCTGCCCGGCTCGTGGAACGAGCTGCCGCCGCCGATGAGGGTGTCGTCGCCGCCGGCGCCGATGATCCTGCCGCCGCCACCGCCGCCGTCC
>Ga0079224_100000150_pt1 | contig 56712 bp, 42 predicted proteins | sample Stecom2015_FD_80414 | JGI IMG/M metagenome (GOLD analysis project Ga0079224, IMG submission 80414) | Agricultural soil microbial communities from Utah to study Nitrogen management - Steer compost 2015 | ecosystem: Environmental > Terrestrial > Soil > Agricultural land | place: USA: Utah... | reverse complement strand
GCTTGCACCACCGAACGACGCAAATGTGTTTGCGTGGCCGTATCCAATTTCCGTGCGTCACACTTGCTTCCCATGCGGCAAATAGTAGCACGTTACGCACTATTTGATGCACGGATCAGTAATTCAAGTCGTGTCCGGTCTTGTTCGCGTACGGGCCGTCCTGCCCGAATCCCGAGATGGCGCAGTACACGAGCCTTGGGTTGTCCGCCTTGAGCACGTCGTAGCCCAGCTCGAGCCGGTCCATGACGCCGGGCCGAAAGCCCTCCACGACCACATCGGCTTCCCGCGCCAGCTTGCGAAAGATGGCGCGCCCCTGCGGCGCCTTCAGATTGAGGGTGAGGCTGCGTTTGTTGCGGTTGAGCAGCAGAAACGAGCCTGATTCCTTCTTCGCGAGCGGGGCGAACTGCCGGTTGTAATCTCCGGCGCCTGGTTGTTCGATCTTCAGTACGTCCGCGCCGTAGTCCGCGAGCAACTGCGTGCAGAACGCCCCCGGCAACAGGCGCGTCAGATCGAGAACCTTCAAACCGTCGAAGGCCGCGCTCATGGCGCTGGCGTCTCCTCCGATGCTCCTGCAATGGCGTTCCGGCCGCCGTCGACGGGCCAGCTCTGATCAGCGACGCGCAATGCCGCACATGAGGCGGCGCCGACCGCCGCAACCGCCGGGCGTCCGAAACGTCCTATGGAAATGCGCGCCAACATGCACCGCCCGCCCGCCGCTTCAATCGACGCGCTTGCGCGGCTGCGCCGATGTATATCCTCGAGACGCGCACTGCAGTCGCATCGGATCGCTCCCTCGCGGCCGCTCTTCTGCGCCATTGGCATTCGATCTAGACTCCCTTGCCACGCGTCATCAGAGCGTCCCAGAATCCTTCCGGAAGATCTCGAGACTGCGCTTGAACTTCTCTAGATTGGCGCGCTCCCCTTCGAACACTTCGTCATCAGACTTCTCCGCTACTTCGATGCCTGCCAGATACTTCGCGATCTGCGTCTTCTCCTTCAGGTTGTAGTTCGCCAGGATCGCGATCGTCTCCATGATAGGAGACCCGCCGCCGTGCACGCCCGCGATCTGCCAAACGCCGCCGAATCCGGAACACGTCAGGTCGGCGATCGCGCGAAAGCAGCGGTGGATCTCCTCGGTTGGCACGCCCCGCTTGCGCGCCATGTACTTCTCGAGGAACGGCGCTGTTCGTTCTGCGATGAAGTCTTCCTCGAACGGAAGCGTAGCGGGCAGTCCGCCGGCGATCGCCACCAGAATGTTGTGCTCGTGGTAGATGTTCTCGCCCGCGAGTCGTCGACCCACGTTGGAGTAGATCGCATTCGGAATCATCACTCCAGACGACGACTTCTCCGCATGCACGGCGCTCGCGATTCCTGCCGCAAAAATCAACTCTGCGACGCCGATCAGTTCCGCGAGCTCATGGCGCACGTGTTGCGCCCTTTCTATGCCGCTCTGCTCCGCTACGAGCTCGGTGAACCCCATGATCACGTCCGTGACCCCCGGCTTGCATCCGGTGTACGCATGCCGATGGTAGTTCGCGAACAGTAGAGCGAGCCGCCCGGCGTTTCGGTATTCGCCGCACATGAAGACCCGGTCCCATGGAACGAACACATCGTCGAAGACGACGACGGCGTCTGAGCTCCCGTACTCGCTCATCGGCGACTTGAGCTGCTTGCGCCGCCGCGGCGCTGAAGCTCGGTTGATGATAAGAACGCCCTCGTGATCGGCAGGAAGCGCGAACGCCACTGCGTAATCCCGCTCGTCCTTCGACATGACCCTGGTCGGCAGCACGATGATCTCATCGGCGTACGGCGCCATCGTGATGTGCGCCTTGGCGCCCCTCACCACGATGCCGTCCTTTCTTCTCTCCACGATGCGCAGGTATAGGTCCGGGTCCGCCTGCTCCGCCGGACGCTTCGACCGATCGCCCTTCACATCGGTCATGGCGAGCGCCGAGGTGATGTCGTTCTTCTGGAAATAGCGCGCGTAGTTCAGAAACCGCTCGTGATACTCCCCGCCATACTCTTCATCGAGCTCTTTCGTCACGACCGCCAGCGCGTTCAACCCATCATTCCCCATGCAGCGCTGCATGCAGAAGCCGCAGTTGTGAATTCCGACGCGAGTCGACTTCTGCTTTATCAGAAGATCCTCCACAGATGTGTGGAGATTGCACCAGCGGTTGACCTCGCTGCCGTCGAGACTGGACTTGGCGGTGGCGACGCCTTTGTACTTCTCATCCTGCGCCATGTCGTAGGTCATTGCGATGACATTGCGCCCCGGCTCGATCAGTGGGTGATCTCGCCCCACGATGTCGCCGTTCATGTGGATGTTCTTTCGCATGCCACGCTGACGCTCGACCCACTCTTCGGAGGTTATCAGCATTCGACTCGCGTCTCCCCACTGGTGATTGATGCGCTTTGATCAATCATCGTTATTTGTTTACGTTCACGGGGAGTATATGAAGGGCGTCATCCACTAACAATGCAGACCGCTGCACAATAGGGTCACACCAGCGCAACAATCCGACCAGGGCTTGCTTGCGCGATGATGCGATGCAGAGATCACATCGAACGGTGGGCGCGCTTTACCTCAATAGGACGGCCGCGCTGACTAAATATGCGCTGATCCATGAGATCCGAGACGACCGGATCGTGGAGAATTGGGGCGTAAGCGTCCGCGCACCGCCAAACTCGGCGCGGTTGCTCCGGCAATGTTTAGAGGCTGCTAATGCGCGTAGTCGTAAGACAGTGGTCTGCAACGGCGCGACTTCATGAGATGGCGCTTATTCAGCGCCGTCAATCGCAGCTTGGACTCGTTCTACGCGCCATCGCCGCCGACAAGCTGAAATAGCATCGTTCGCGGCTCACCGTCGTCCCGTAGCCCCTGGCCCAGGAGCGTGAATTCATCGCTGAGAGCGCGCCGTTCCGGCGCCGCTAGCGGCTGGTCGAATTCACCAGATCCGGCCAGGCTGCGCGCAGGTACACCACCATGGACCAAAGGGTCAGCGCGGCCGCGGCGACGAGACAGTAGACGCCGATCTCGAACGCGGGCAGGAACCACACATAGCCGCGAAAGAGCATCAGCGACAGACCGGTCATCTGGAAGATCGTCTTGAGCTTGCCGAGCAAGGACACGGCCACCTTACCGCGCGCGCCCATCTCCGCCATCCACTCGCGCAGCGCTGAAATGGTGATTTCGCGCCCCACGATGATCGCCGCAGTGATCGTAATGAGGATATGCGGGTTGAAGTCGATCAACTCCAGCCGCGGCGGCGGGTAGTCCACGAGCAGAATCAGGGCGGTCGCCACCATGAGCTTGTCCGCGACCGGATCCAGAAACGCACCGAGCGCCGAGGTTTGTCCGAGCCTGCGGGCCAGATAGCCGTCCAGCGAATCGGTCACCGCCGCCAGAATGAAGACGATGGCGGCAGCCGGTCTGAGCCACGGCTGCGGCATATAAAAGAGAACGACGACCAGCGGGATCATGATGATCCGCACGACCGTCAGAACGTTGGCTATCGGAAAACTCACCGCGGCGATTGTACGGGGTCACCCGCTCGCGTGCAGCGTGTCGTAGATGGTTTGCGCCAGTCTGCGGCCGATCCCGCGCACTTTGGCGAGATCGTCCACACCGGCGCGTTGCACCCCTTGCAGCCCGCCGAACTGTCGCAGCAACTCGCGTCGCTTGCGCGGCCCAAGGCCAGGGACGGTCTCCAGAATCGACTGGGTGCGCGCTTTGGCGCGCCGCTGCCGATGTCCTGTGATGGCGAAGCGATGAGCCTCGTCGCGCACCCGCTGGATCAGGTGCAACGCGGGCGAGTCCGCAGGCAAAACCAACGGCGCCTGCCGATCCGGCAGGAACAGCCGCTCCTGACCGGGCCGACGATCGGCGCCCTTGGCCACGCCCGCGACCTTGACCGCCGACATCTCAAGGTCTTCTAGCACCGCCACGGCCTCGGCGAGTTGCCCAGGCCCACCGTCGATCAGCAGCAGATCCGGCGTCGGCGCCTCGCCTTTCTTGACGCGCGCATAGCGCCTGGACAGCGCCTGCCGCAGGGCCCCGTAATCGTCGCCGGGAGCCAAGCCCTCGATATTGAAACGGCGGTAATCGCTCTTGATCGGGCCTTCGGGCCCGAATACGACGCAGGAAGCCACAGTCCGCTCGCCCATCGTGTGACTGACGTCGAAGCATTCGATGCGTGCAGGCGGCGCGTCGAGCTGAAACACCTCGGCCAGCGCCTGCAGCTGCGCAGCGCTCGTCGCCTCGGTGGCGCGCCGCATGTTGAGCCCGAGCTCCGCGTTGGCGCGGGCCATTTCGAGCCACCGCGCACGCACGCCGCGCACGCTGGTGCGAATCCTCACGGTCCGCTCCATGCGCTGCGAAAGGGTCGCCTCGAGCAGATCCGCGTCTTCGATCGGTTGATTGATGAGGATTTCGCCGGGCGCGTCGCGACCCAGGTAGTACTGCCCAAGGAAGCCGGACAGCAGCTCGCCGGCCTCGGCGATTCCCGGACGCGGAAAGAAGTTGCTGCTGCCCAGATTGCGCCCACCGCGCACGTATACGATGGACACGCAGTGGTCGCTCCCCTTTGAAACCAGAGCCACGGCGTCGATATCCTCGACAGCGTTGCGCGTCACCGACTGGGTCGAATGGATCGCCTTGATGCCGTTGATCTGATCGCGCAGGCGAGCGGCGCGCTCGAAGTCGAGCTGCTGCGCGGCGTGCTCCATGCGCCGGGCGAGATCGTCGATCAGCTCCGCGCCCTTGCCTTCCAACACCTTGATCGCGTCCGCCACGTCCTGGCGGTACTCCTCGGGCGAGATCAGCCGCACGCAAGGCGCAGAGCAGCGCTTGATCTGATACTGCAGGCACGGCCGCGAACGGTTCGCGAAGAACGTATCGCTGCACGGACGCAGCAGAAACAGCTTCTGCAGCAACGCCAGCGTCTCACGGGTGGCGCGAGCGTTCGGGTAAGGACCGAAGAAGCGGCCCGGCAGTTTCCGGGCGCCGCGATAAAAGCTGATTCGCGGGTACTCGTGCTGGGTGGTGATGTACAGGTAGGGAAAACTCTTGTCGTCGCGCAGCGTGACGTTGAACCGCGGTCGACGCCGTTTGATGAGGTTGTATTCGAGCAGCAGCGCCTCGGTCTCCGACGCCGTGACCGTCACCTCCACGTTCGCGATCTGCGAGACCATGGCCATGGTCTTGGCGGACTGCGCTTTACCGACGAAATATGTGGTCAGCCGATTCCTCAGATTGCGCGCTTTCCCGACGTACAGCACCTCGCCCTCGGCGCCGATCATGCGGTAGACGCCGGGGCGCTGGCTGACGTTGGCGAGAAAGGGCTTGGGATCGAAGCTCGGCATGGCGCTATTGTAGTGAACAGCGCAGCGGCCCACCGCCGTTGAACGGGACAGATCTAGTTTTCCGGCGGCCGGAAGAACCGATCCGCTCCGCACTCCCGTGGCGCGTCAGCGGCTGCGCGCATCCACCAGCGCCCGCGCGCGCCGGAAAACATCCTCGAACATCTCATCCGTCAGTCGGCGCGTCTGCGTGTTGTACCGGCTGCAATGGTATGAATCGAGCAGCACGCGCCCGTTAGGCAGCTCGTGCTCTGCTGCATGCGCGAACCTGTATCGCGCCGGCGGCAGCCCCAACGCGCGCAGCGCCGCGTTGTGCGCAATGGAGCCGAGTGCGAGCAGCACGCAATCACGCGGACCCTGCCGCAGCTCGGCCGCGAGATACCTGTTGCAGGTGCGGATCTCCATCGGCGTCGGTTTGTTCTGCGGCGGTACGCACTTCACGGAATTCGTGATCCGGCAATCGATCAGCCGCAGCCCATCGCCGCGCGCCGTCGACACCGGCCGGCTCGCGAAGCCGAACTTGTGGAGCGTGCGATACAGCAGGATGCCGGCGAAATCTCCAGTGAACGGCCGTCCGGTGGCGTTGGCGCCGTGGAACCCGGGCGCGAGGCCGATGAGCACCAGCGGTGCGCGCGGATCGCCGAAAGGGGCTACAGGGGCGCAATAATAGTCGGGATACTCCTGGCGGCCGCGCGCCAGAAACTCAGCGAGCCGCGGGCAGTCGGTGCAGGTGCGGTCGAAAACCACACCGTCGGACGGCCACAATCCATCGGGAAAGCTGCGCGGCGGACGGGCGGAGGCTGGAATTGCAGTTTTCGTTTTCGCTGGGGCTCTCGACATCCGCCTAGTCTATTCCAGTTTCCCACGCCCTCCTGCAATCCATCACACACAAATGCAGCGGCCCGGCGATTGCTCGCCGGGCCGCAGGCAGCGGGTCTTGCGCTCGAGTCCCGTGACTCAGGCGGCGCAGTCGCCTACTTCTTGAATTGCGCTTCTTCCGTGGAGCCCTTCATGGCCGTGACGGAGGACCGACCGCCGGTCACGGTCTGCGTGACGTCGTCGAAGTAGCCGGCGCCGACCTCGCGCTGATGCTTGGTCGCCGTGTAGCCGTATTTCTCCGCGGCGAACTCGCGCTCCTGCAAGTCGACGTAAGCGCTCATCTGTGTCTCTTTGTAACCGCGAGCGAGATCGAACATGGAATAGTTGAGCGCGTGGAAGCCGGCCAGCGTGATGAACTGGAACTTGTAGCCCATCGCGCCCAGCTCACGCTGGAACTTCGCAATGGTGGCGTCGTCCAGCTTCGCCTTCCAGTTGAACGACGGCGAGCAGTTGTAGGCAAGCAGCTTGCCGGGGAACTTGGCGTGGATGCCTTCGGCGAAATGCTTGGCTTCCTCGAGATCGGGCTTCGCGGTCTCGCACCAGATGAGATCGGCGTACGGCGCATACGCCAAGCCGCGTGCAATCGCCTGATCCAACCCGGCGTTCACATAGAAAAAGCCCTCGCTGGTCCGCTCCTTGGATTGGATGAACGGGCGGTCACGCTCGTCTACATCCGAGGTCAGCAAATTCGCCGATTCAGCGTCAGTGCGCGCAACCAGCACCGTAGGCACGCCGCACGTGTCAGCCGCAAGGCGGGCGGCGACCAGCTTGCTGATCGCCTCGGACGTGGGCACGAGCACCTTGCCGCCCATGTGCCCGCACTTCTTGGCGGACGAAAGCTGGTCCTCGAAGTGCACGCCGGCCGCGCCTGCCTCGATCATCCCCTTCATCAGCTCGAACGCATTCAGTACGCCGCCGAAACCGGCTTCGGCGTCGGCCACGATCGGCTTGAGCCAGTCGATGGAGTGCTTGCCCTCAGCGTGATGGATCTGATCGGCGCGCAGGAGCGTGTTGTTGATGCGACGCACGACTGCGGGCACGGAGTTGGCGGGATACAGCGACTGATCGGGGTACATCTCCGCCGCGAGATTCGCATCGCCCGCAACCTGCCAACCCGACAGGTAGATCGCATCGAGGCCGGCCTTGACCTGCTGCATCGCCTGATTGCCCGTGAGTGCGCCGAGCGCGTTTACGAAAGGCTTCTCATTGACGTACTTCCACAGCTTCTCCGCGCCCAGACGCGCCAGCGAGTACTCGATATGCACGGAGCCGCGCAGGCGGACCACGTCTTCGGCGCTGTAGGTGCGCTCCACGCCTTTCCAGCGTGGGTTGGTTTGCCAGTCTTTGCGTAGCTGCTCGGCGGCAGAGGTGGTCATTTCGAGGTCCTCGTTAGCGGTAGTGCGTCAGTTGGAAGCAGATAGCGGATAAGTCGGGAGGGGCGCCGCCCCTCGCGGACCGCTGCACGCCGGCCCTGGACAACAATCGAGAGATTCTCAACTGATGGGGCGGCGGCGACGGCGGTAAGCGTGCGCCGCGACGCCGGATAAACGCGTCGCGCCGTCCACTCGATCCGCGGCGCGGCCTGAAACATAGCCGTTTCCCACCTGTTGGTAAAATATATGGTGGATTGGTAATCCATATGTGATAAATATGGATGTATGGAACTCCGTCATCTGCGCTACTTCATCGCCGTCGCCGAGGAGCGCCACATGACTCGGGCGGCGCAGCGACTCGGCATCCAGCAGCCGCCGCTCAGTCAGCAGATTCGCGCCCTCGAAACAGAGCTCGATGTACAGCTCCTGAGGCGCAAGCCGCGAGGCGTGGAGCTGACGGATGCAGGCACAGCATTCCTCGAACGCGCGCGCGCCATTCTCGATCAGCTCGAGCGTGCGACCGCCACCACCCGCCGCACCGCACGCGGTGAGGAAGGCCGTGTGGTCGTGGGCTTCACGAGCTCGGCCCCGTTCCACCCGTTCGTGCCGCGTGTGATTCGCGCGTTCCGTGAACTCTCGCCGCTGGTCTCCCTGGCGCTCGAGGAAAGCGGCAGCAGCGGGCTCGTGCAGGGCGTGATCAACGAGGAGATCGATGCGGCCTTCATTCGTTCACCGGTCGCCGGCGTTGGCGGCGTGACGGTCCGCCCACTGCTGCAAGAGCGTATGCTGGTCGCCCTACCGAGCGGACACGCGCTCGCCAGGGCGAAGGCCGCGCCTCTGCCGCTCGCGGCGCTATCGAACGAAACGTTCATTCTCTATAAGCGCCCCGGCGCGCCAGGCTTGTACGACACGATCATCACTGCATGTCGCAGCGCCGGGTTCAGCCCCGAAGTGGGCCAGGAGGCTCCGCGCGTTATTTCCACGCTGAACCTGGTGGCCGCGGGCCTGGGCGTTTCAGTGGTGCCGGAGTCATTGCGCCGCCTGCAAATGGACGGCGTCGTCTATCGCAGGTTGACCGACAGCGCCGAGCTGCGCGCACCGCTGATCCTCGCCTGTCGTCACGGCGAGAACGCAGCGGCGGTGCAGCGTTTCATCGATCTGGTGCAGAGCGCGGCCGAACACATCGATGCGGACGAGTAATGCCCTCACCGTCGATCCTGCTCTTCAACAAACCGTTTCGCGTGCTCACCCAATTCACGAGCGTCGACGGCAAGGCCACGCTGCGCGACTACCTGCACGCGCCGGGGATGCGGCCGGTCGGACGGCTCGACTACGACAGCGAAGGGTTGGTCGTGCTGACCGATTCGGGGAAGCTGCAGGCGCGCCTCGCCGATCCAAGATGGAAGGTTCCCAAGACGTATTTCGTGCAGGTGGAGGGCGAGCTGGACGAAGCGCCGTTGCAGCGGCTGCGACAAGGCGTGCCGCTTGCCGACGGCGTCTCGCTGCCCGCCGAAGCCGAACAGATGAGCGAGCCCGAGTGGCTTTGGCCGCGCGACCCGCCGATCCGCTTCCGCAAGCACATTGCAACGAGCTGGCTCAAATTGACCATTCGCGAAGGGCGCAACCGACAGGTGCGCCGCATGACCGCCGCCGTCGGCCGCCCTACCCTGCGCCTCATCCGCTGGTCGGTGGGCGATTGGACGATCGAAGGACTGAAACCGGGAGAGAAGCGGATAGCGGATAGCGGATAGTTCAGAGGAACAGCGCCATCCGTTGGGCCGTAGTGGGGTGATATCGCGGCAGGCTTATGGCGGACGCTCACCTTCCCTTCTGGACTATCCGCTATCCGCTATCCGCTATCCGCTTCACGTCCCCGTATCCACCAACTGCTTCTGGCGCAGCGCGACGATGAACACGCCCAGCAGCGTGATCGCCCCGCCGATGAGCATGCGCCCGGTGAGCTGGTCCTTCAGCAGTGTCACGCCGAAGAACACGCCGAAGAGCGGCGCCAGCAGCGTGAGCGGCGAAAGTCTCGTCACAGGATAGCGGTTCACGAGGTAGTACCACGTCGTGTGAGCGATCAGGCTCGACATCACGATCGTGAAGACAAGCGCCGTCCAGCCTTCCCAGTTGGCGTTCTGCAGCGCCCGCCACTGGCCGTTCTCGAGCAGCAGACTGAGCAGCAGCAGAATCGGACTGCCGGTCACAGTGATCCACGCTTGCAGTTCGAGCGGCTGCACGCCGCGCAAGCGCTTCACGTAGATGAGCCCGAGCGAGGCGACGAAGCAGGAAGCCACTACCAGCGCCAACCCCTCCCAGTAAGTGAACACACGTGGGTCGAAACTGATGATCGCCATGCCCATGAACGCAAGCACGATGCCCAGCGTGCGTCGCCAGCGGATCACCTCGCCCAGCAACCACACGGACAGGAGCGTCGAGAACGGCACGCTCATCTGCGTCGCAATCGCCACAGTCGAGGCGTCCTCGGCGATGTAGAGTCCCACGAACAGCAACCCGAATGCAGCCGGACCCGTGAGCATCGCGGCCGCGAGCAGCGGCTTCATCTCACCGCGATGCAACCGCAGCACCGGCAGCAGAAACAGGGCCAGGGCGCCAAATCGCAGGGCGGTGAAGAAGATCGGGGGAAACTGCGCGACGCCGATCTTCGCGGCGATCAGGTTCAATCCCCAGATGAGATTGACGCCGATCAGCAAGGCGAGATCGCGGCCTGCGAACGATTCGGACGCGGCCGTCCTTGAGACTATGGACATGTGACGAGGCAGGCCGTCAACGCGCGCAGCGTCGTCGCACGAACTCATACAGCGCGCGCACGCACTGCGGCTCAGCGCCTACCGGACGTCCGGGGCGTTCTTTGCCGTTCCAGCCGTACACGTCGAGGTGCATCCACACGCGCGCCTGTGCAACGAAGCGACGCAGGAACAGTGCGCCGAACACTGCGCCCGCGAATCCCGAACTCGACACGTTGTTGAGATCGGCGACCTTGCTGGACAACTCTTCCTCGTAACCCGCCCACAATGGCAAGCGCCACATCGGATCGGATCGTTCGAAGCCGATGCTCAGCAACTCATCGGCGGCGGCGTCATCGGTGCTGAAGAGCGCCGGCAACTCCGGGCCGAGCGCGACGCGCGCCGCGCCCGTGAGCGTCGCGGCGTCGATCAGCAGTTCCGGGGCCTCCTCATCGGCGAGCGCGAGCGCATCGCACAGAATCAAGCGTCCTTCCGCGTCCGTGTTGCCGACTTCGACCCGCAGGCCCTTGCGCGTCGCAAGGACGTCGCCCGGGCGGAAAGCGTTTGCGCCGATCGCATTCTCGACGATCGGCAGGATCACGCGCAGCCTGACGGGAAGCTGCGCATCCATGATGAGCCGCGCGGCGCCGAGCGCAATTGCGGCGCCGCCCATGTCCTTCTTCATGAGCAACATCGAGGCGGCGGGCTTGACGTCTAGCCCGCCGCTGTCGAAGCAGACGCCTTTGCCGACCAGCGTCACTGTCGGACGACCCTCCTCGCCCCACCGCAAGTCGACCAATCGCGGCGCGATCGCCGCAGCGCGGCCGACCGCGTGAATCGCGGGGAAGCCTTCCTTCAGCAACTCCTCTCCCAGCACCACGCGCTGCGCAGCGCCGGCGGCGCGCGCAACGTCCAGGGCGGCTTGCGTAAGCGCTTCAGGCGTCATGTCGTTCGCAGGCGTATTGATCAAGTCGCGCGCCAGGGCCGTTGCAGCGCGCAGGCGCTCCACTTCGGCGGGATCGACCCCGGGCGGCGTCAAGAGCTCGGCGGCCCGCTGCGCTGCGCCGCGTCGGTAGCGCTCGAACTTGTACTGGCCGTACGCCCAGCCGAATGCGAACGTCAGCGCATCGTGTTGCGAGGGGCCTGCGGCGAGGTGATAGCGTCCGCCGGGCAGGCGCCCCGGCAATCCCGCCGCACACCAGCAGTCCAAGCTTCCATTTCCTTCCCGCCGTCCCATGCCGAGCGCCGCCGCCTCGGGCGCACCCTCCGGGCCTGGGAGTACGAGCAGCTTGTTGCGCTCCGCTTTAAAGGCGTGCGCCTCGATCCAGCGCTGCGCGCGCGCCGACTGAGCGCTGATCCAGCGCTCCAGATCCTCTTCGTACACCAGGTGAACGGGAACGGATCCGGTTTGGTCGTCGGCGGAAGTCATCATTGAAGCCCAGGGCGATAAACTGCAAGCGACAAGTCGAACACCCCAAACTTGAAGCTGCTCGACGCGCGGCGAAACCATCTCCGAGCGTCCTTGCCGGAAATGTCGAGACACGACCGGCGAGGCCCAAGCCGATGAACCGCAAGCGACGAATCGAGCACCCCAAGCTTGAAGACGCCTGATGCGCGCAAGACCATCTCAACCGCGAATCCTTGCCAGATAGTCAAGACTTGGCTGGCAAAAGACCAAGCTGGGGAGGGGCGCGAACGCGCAGCGTAGCGCGTCGCACGCCTGCGCGACAGACCATGCAGCGCCGCTGGCTTAGCCCGCAGGGGGTTGACAACATTGGCGGCGCTATGTTGCGATCCGCCCGATTTTTCAGACCGTCTCGCTCTCCTCGACCCGTTTTCAGCTTGCGCCGCCGACCTGCTCGCCGCTGAGCCGGCCGCCGGGAAGTGGGATCGACGTCTGACACGTCGGAACAGGGCGCAGAACTTCGTGATGAAATGAACCCCGCACCGGCAGCCCCGTGGCGGGGTTTCTTGTTTGCGCACTCTAAAGGAAGCTCTGATTAACCTACTATCCTGACGGTTCGGCCCAAAGAAATGCTCGCAATGTATGGTGTTTCGAGCGGCGCGAATCGCAGCAATAGAATGAATCAGAGATTCCCTAACGACTCGATTACTCGACCCACACGCTTCTAGGAGCGCACATGCAGATCTATTCGCAGAAGGACGTCAACAAGAAGGCCCTCAAGGGCGCGCGCATCGCCATCCTCGGCTATGGCAGCCAGGGCCGTGCGCACGCGCTGAACCTCAAGGACAGCGGCTATGACGTCGTTGTTGGCGTGCGCCGTGGCGGACCGAGCTGGGCCAAGGCGAAGAAAGATGGTCTGCAGGTCGCGACGCCGGCGGACGCCGTGCAAGGCGCTGCGCTGATCGCCTTCCTCACGCCTGATCTCACGCAAAAGGATCTCTACAAGGAAGTGATCGGGAACATCCAACAGGGCGCCACCATCCTGTTCGCGCACGGATTCAACATCCACTTCAAGCAGATCAAGCCGCGCAAGGATCTGGACGTGGTGTTGATCGCGCCCAAGGGTCCGGGCGATCTGGTGCGCCGCCAATATCAGCAGGGACGCGGCGTGCCGTGCCTGATGGCCGTATACCAGGATGCGACCCGCAAGGCGAAGGACAACGCCCTCGCCTACGCGGACGGCATCGGCGGCACACGCGGCGGCGTGCTCAGGACCACTTTCGCCGAGGAGACCGAGACTGACCTGTTCGGCGAGCAGGCCGTGCTGTGCGGCGGCGCCACCGAGCTGGTCGTCAAGGGCTTCGAGACGCTGGTGGAAGCCGGCTATCAACCCGAAGTGGCGTACTACGAGTGCTTGCACGAGCTGAAGCTCATCGTCGACCTGCTGCACGAGGGTGGACTGGCGAAAATGCACCAGTTCATCAGCGAAACCGCCAAGTACGGCGATCTCACCCGCGGCCCACGCGTCGTGAACGCCTCGACCAAGCGCGAGATGAAGAAGATCCTCAAGGAGATCCAGCAGGGCAAGTTCGCCCGGCAGTGGATTTCGGAGAACAAGCGCGGCCGGCGCAAGTACAACAAGCTCCTGAACAAGGATCTCAAGCACAAGATCGAGAAGGTCGGTGTAAAGCTGCGCAGCCGCATGCCGTGGCTCGAGGAAAAGAGCGCCTGAGGCGGCGATCCGGGTTGGAGGCTCCTGACCCGTAGAATGGAAGCGGTCGTACGGCGAGGGCTCGCCACGCTGTTCAGCGTTCATCTTTGCACGGAGCCCGCGGGCACAGAGCGCGCGGGCTCCGGGCGGCCGATGGCCGGCGGCCGTGTGATCTGCAGAAATTGATTGTCATTGGCGCGCCGTTGCAGCAACGTCGCGCACACAGGAGCAGCTCGATATGCCCATCAATGCGGCCAAGCACATCTGGTACAACGGCAAGCTGGTGCCTTGGGAGCAGGCCACGGTGCACGTCCTGGCGCACGCGCTGCACTACGGCTCGACGGTGTTCGAAGGCGTACGCGCCTATGCAACCCCCAAGGGTCCGGTGATCTTCCGCCTGCGCGATCACACGCGGCGGCTGTTCGACTCGGCCAAGATCTATCGCATTGAGATTCCCTACACGCCCGAGGAAATCAACGCCGCCTGCAAGGAGGTCGTCGCGGCCAACGGGCTCACGCGCGGCGCCTACATACGCCCGTTCGCATTCCGCGGCTATGGTGAGATCGGGGTTGCGCCAAAAACGCCGCCCCCGGTGGAGACGGTGGTCGCTGCGTTCGAATGGGGCGCCTATCTAGGCGCCGAGGGCCTGGAGAACGGCATCGACGTTTGCGTCTCCTCCTGGCAACGGCTCGCGCCGAACACCATTCCGGCGCTCGGCAAGGCGGCCGGCAACTACCTTTCGAGCCAGCTCATCAGCCTGGAGGCGAAGCGTCTCGGCTTCGCCGAGGGCGTCGGGCTGAGCGTCAACGGCGAGGTCAGCGAAGGCGCCGGCGAGAATCTGTTCGTGATCCGCGACCAGGTGATCTACACGCCCGGGCTCAACAGCTCGATCCTGCAAGGCATCACCCGCGACAGCGCGATCACGCTGGCCCGGGCGCACGGCTTCGAGGTTCGTGAGCAGCCGATCCCGCGCGAGTTCCTCTACCTGGCCGATGAGATCTTCATGACCGGCACCGCCGCGGAAATCACGCCGGTGCGCTCGGTGGACCGGATCACCGTGGGCAGCGGACGCCGCGGCCCGATCACCGAAACTCTGCAGACCGCGTTCTTCGGTCTGTTCACCGGCAAGACAGCCGACAAATGGGGCTGGCTGGATCTCTGCGACGCGTAAGGCGTCACTGATCGTTGGCCCGCGCCCGCGGGCCAGCGAGCGGCGCCGCCGCGAGATTCTGATCGCATGCCCGTAGACTAGCGGGCGAGCGAGCCGCCATCGCCTCTTGCGATGACTGGCTCACGTTTTTTCAACCCGCCCGAGCGCCGGGCGCGGCATGCTGTGTGATCGTCACGACTCTCCTGCCGCCATGACCAAGCAAGCTCAACCCCGCACCCTGTTCGAGAAAGTCTGGGAACAGCACGAAGTCGTTCCGGAAACGGCGGCGACGCCGGCCGTGCTCTACATCGATTTGCACCTGGTGCACGAGGTCACCTCGCCGCAAGCGTTTGCACTGCTGCGCTCGCAGGGGCTGAAGGTGCGCCGCACGGACCGCACGCTGGCGACCATGGACCACTCGACGCCCACCGATCCGGATGAAGTGTCCGGCCGCATACCGATCAAGGTCGAATCAGCGGCCCGCCAGGTGCGCCAGCTCGAACAGAACTGCCGCGAATTCGGCATCGAACTGTTCGGGCTCGGCAGCCCCCACCAGGGCATCGTGCACGTGATCGGTCCGGAGCTCGGCGCCACGCAACCGGGCAGGACCATCGTATGCGGCGACAGCCACACCGCCACGCACGGTGCGTTCGGCGCGCTGGCTTTCGGCATAGGTACGACCGAAGTCGGTCATGTGCTCGCTACGCAATGCCTCCTGCAGCGTCGACCGAAGACGCTCGCCATCGAGGTGAGCGGCCGCCTGCGTTCCGGCGTGACGGCCAAGGACTTGATTCTCGCAATCATCGGCCACATCGGCGTCTCCGGCGGCGGCGGCAGCGTGATCGAGTATCGCGGTCCAGCCATCGAGGCTTTGTCGATGGATGAGCGGATGACGGTCTGCAACATGTCGATCGAGGCCGGCTCGCGCGCCGGCCTGATCGCACCGGATGAGATCACGTTCGCCTACTTGAAGGGCCGCCGCTTCGCGCCGCAGGGCGAGGCTTGGGAGGGCGCGGTCGAACGCTGGCGTGCGCTGCGCACCGATCCCGGCGCCCGGTTCGACCGCGTGGTCGCGATCGACGCCGACGCGGTCGAACCGATGATCACCTACGGCACGCACCCGGGCATGGTCGCGCCGATCACTGCAGCCGTTCCGAGCTCGGATGATCCGGTGCACGCCAAGGCGCTCGCCTACATGGGGCTCCAGGGCGGCGAGCGCTTGCTCGGCAAACCCATCCAGGTGGTGTTCGTCGGCAGTTGCACGAACGCGAGACTGTCGGACCTCGAGCTCGCAGCCAGCATCTTGCGCGGCAAGCGTGTCGCGGACGGCGTGCGGATGCTGGTCGTGCCCGGCTCGCAACAGGTCAAGCGCGAGGCCGAGGCCCGCGGGCTCGCCAAGATATTCACCGACGCAGGCGCGCAGTGGCGCGAATCGGGCTGCTCGATGTGCATCGGCATGAACGGCGATACGGTCGCACGCGGTGAATACGCGGTCAGCACGAGCAATCGCAATTTTGAAGGCCGCCAGGGCGCAGGCGCGCGCACCCTGCTCGCAAGTCCCGCCACCGCGGCCGCGAGCGCCATCGCCGGCAGCGTCGCCGATCCGCGCGAATTCATGCAGTGAGCGTCAGCATGCAACCCATACGCACCATCGAATCCCGTACAGTCGTACTGCCGTACACGAACATCGACACCGACCAGATCATCCCGGCGCGCTTCCTGACGACCACGACCAAGGAAGGCCTCGGCCGGCTGGCGTTCGCCGACTGGCGCTATGACGCGCACGGCGCGCCCAACAGCGATTTCATCCTCAACCGGCCCGAAGCCGCCGGCTGCTCGATTCTGGTCGCCGGACGCAACTTCGGCTGCGGCTCCTCGCGCGAGCACGCGCCGTGGGCCTTGTACGACTACGGCTTCCGCGCGGTCGTGAGCACGGAGATCGCCGATATCTTCCGCAACAACGCGCTGAAGAACGGTCTCCTGCCCGTCGTCGTCGACGAAACGACGCACGCGTGGCTCATGGCGAACCCAGGCGCGAACGTCCGCATCGACCTGGAGACGAGCACGCTCACGCTGCCGAACGGCGCCGTAGCTCATTTCCCCATCGAAGCATTCGCTCGCCACTGCCTGATGAACGGCGTCGATGAGCTCGGTTATCTGCTGCAACAGACCGAAGCGATCGAGCGGTACGAGCGCGCCCACGCATAACGGAGCATTAGCAGCGTGAAAGCCAATATTGTCGTTCTCGCGGGAGACGGTATCGGACCGGAGGTGACGCGCGAAACCGTGCGCGTACTCGAAGCGGTCGCCAGTCGCTTCGGACACGAGTTCCAGTTCGCAGAGCATCTGATCGGCGGCGCGGCCATCGATGCGACACAGAGCGCATTGCCGACGCAGACAGTCTCCGCATGCACGAACGCCGACGCGGTCCTGCTCGGCGCCGTCGGCGGACCGAAGTGGTCGGATCCGAACGCAAAGGTGCGGCCCGAGCAGGGGCTGCTGGCCCTGCGCAAGGCGCTGAACCTGTTTGCGAACCTGCGCCCCGTCGCCGTGCATCCCGCCCTGCTGGACGCCTCGCCCATCAAGCCGGAGGTGCTGCGCGGCGCCGACATCATGGTCGTGCGCGAGCTCACTGGCGGCATCTACTTCGGCGAGAAGCAACGCACCGCGGACTCGGCCACGGACGTATGCACCTACAGCGTGGAGGAAATCCAGCGCGTCACGCGCGTGGCGGGCAAGCTGGCGCAGGGACGTCGCAAATCGATCGTGTCCGTCGACAAGGCGAACGTGCTCGAAACCTCGCGCCTGTGGCGTTCGACGGTCGAGGATGTGCTGCGGCGCGAATTCCCGGACGTGCATTGCGAGCACATGCTGGTCGACGCCGCCGCCATGCATTTGATTCGCAAGCCCACGAGCTTCGACGTGATACTCACCGAGAACATGTTCGGGGACATCCTGACCGACGAGGCGTCCATGCTGGCCGGCTCACTCGGACTGCTGCCTTCAGCCTCTCTCGGGGCCGGCCGGCTCGGCCTGTACGAGCCGATCCACGGCTCGGCGCCCGACATCGCCGGACAGGGTGTAGCCAATCCACTGGCGGCGATCCTGAGCGGCGCCATGCTCCTGCGTCATTCCCTGGAGTTGCCCGAGGAGGCCCAAGTCGTTGAAAAAGCGGTGGCGGACGCACTTTCAGCCGGTCTCAGGACCGCCGATATAGCCGCCGGCGGAGCGGCGGCGAGCACTTCCGAGGCGGGCCAGGCGGTGCTCGACAGGATCTTGCGCAAATCCTGCACTAAGTGACGTAAGTCATTGTCGGCGCAAGAGCTTTCTACCCTGCCCTCCCAACCCAAAATTCTTGCCCAAAAAGCCGGTGAGACCGGTTATGATCTGCACGAACGGCGGGTTTGATCTTCCTCCCACCGTTCTCGCCTTCGGGCAAATCTCCATGTCTCGACCTTGACGGTCGAGGTGTCTTTGGTGGAAACGGGCCTCGTGTCGGGTTAGTCCCCAAGGTCGACGTCGACAGTGTCGGCGTCGCCACGACAGCGGTCTTGAGTTGCCACATCCCAGGCCGGCCCTGCGCCGGCCTGTTTTTTTTTGCGGTTCGTTGAAGAGGCGGGGGATCGTTCCCCTGTGAGGCGGGCCGGCGCGCGTCCTCAGAGCGCTGGCGCTTCGGATTGTGCGGCGAGTGATCAGCAGACCGCCTGCAGAGGCTCCGCGTCCGTCAGGCTCGGCGCCGCACCGCGCGCCGGCGCACGATCGACCGCCTGCGCACGCGCCAGCGCGCGCTCCAGATCGAGCGCCAAATCGTCTGCGGACTCGATGCCGATCGATAGACGCAGCAGCGTGTCCGATATGCCCGCTTTGCGGCGGGCGTCCGGGTGCATGGCGGCGTGCGTCATCGACGCCGGATGAGCAATCAGACTCTCCACCCCCCCGAGCGATTCGGCCAAAGAGAAGTACTGCAGGCCATCGAGGAACGCGCGCACCTGCGCCTCCCCGCCTTGCAGCTCGAAGCTCAGCATGGCGCCGAAACCGCGTTGCTGACGCGCCGCCAGCTCATGCTGTGGATGGGACGGCAGGCCCGGGTAATGAACCCGCACTACCTGTGGATGCTCGCTCAGCAACCTCGCGACCCTGGCTGCGTTTTCCTCATGCACGCGCAATCGCGCATGCAGCGTTCGCACGCCGCGCAGGGTCAGGTAGCTGTCGAACGGCGCGCCGGTCGCTCCGATGCAATTCGCCCACCATGCCAGCTGCTCGTGCAGCGCCTGGGTGGCTGAAATCACCGCACCGCCGACCACGTCGCTGTGACCGTTCAGGTACTTCGTCGTGGAATGCAGGATCAGATCGGCGCCGAGCGCAAGCGGCTGCTGCCAGACCGGCGACAGGAATGTGTTGTCGACCACCAGCAATGCGCCGACCTGATGCGCCAGTTCGGCGGTGCGGCGAATGTCGACGATCCGCAGCAGCGGATTGCTCGGCGTCTCGACCCAAACGATCTTCGGCCTGCGCGCCAGCGCGTCGCACAGAGACACGCCATTGGTCTGGTCCACGAACTCGATGCGAGCGGCGCCGCGTTTCGCCAGCGCGTCGAACAAGCGGTACGTCCCACCGTAGCAGTCATGCGGCGCGATCAACAGATCCTGCGGCTCGAGCAATTGGCAGATCAGGTTGACGGCCGCCATGCCGGAAGATGTGACGACGGCGCCTGCACCACCTTCGAGCGCGGTAAGCGCCTCGGCGAGCGCATCGCGCGTGGGGTTGCCCGACCGCGTGTAGTCATAGGCGGCCTTCTCGCCGAATGCACCGAAGGCGAAGGTCGAAGTGAGGTGGATTGGAGGCACGACCGCGCCGTGCTGCGTATCCGTTTCCAGCGCGGCCCGTACCGCGCGAGTCGCCAGGGAACCCGTTTCGCTCATGACTCACCGTCGCTCGGCTGCAAAGCGCGGGCGAACACGTCCCGCAGTATGGCGCTTTCCTTCAGAAAAGCGTCGTGACCGTAAAGAGAGGACATTTCGACCAGCTCGGCTGGACCGGCCAGCGATGCATGCAGCGCCCGCATGTCCTCGATCGGCGCCAGTTGGTCTTCGCGGACCGCGACGAGCGTGGTCGCCGTGCGGATTCGCGTCGGCTCGACTCGATGCAGGTCGATCGATTCCGACAGGCAAACGAAAGCTTCGGGTTTGTACGTTGAGGCGTACGCATCGCCGCGCGCCAGCAAGTATGACTCGACCGGGAACTGGAATCGGCCGTCTACGCGAACGGGCGGCGCGTCGAACCGCGCATCGAATTCCTGCGCGCTGCGGTAGGTGGCCATGGCGAGTGCGCGCGCCAGACGCAATCCCTCGGGACCGTCGCCGCGCGCCAATGCGTAGCGGACCATCGCACGTTGCACGGAGCGCCAGGCGGTGGACATCGGATGCGCGCGATGCGCCGCGCTGATCACGACGATGTTCTGCACCAACGCCGGCCAGCGCTCGGCGAAAGCAAGCGCCACCATGCCGCCATAGGACGCGCCGACGATGCCCGCCAGCGACTTGATCCCGACGTGCGCCATGACGCGACGGAGCGCTTCCACCTGATCGTACGCGCTGATGGAGGGGAAATTGCTCTGGCCTCGTTCGGGCCCGGTGCTCTGGTGGCTGCCGCCGACGAAGTCGATTCCGAGAATTCGCCAGCGCCTCGTGTCGAGGGCGCCGCCCTCGCTTACGATTTCGCTCCACCAGCCCGACTCGCCGGCCACATCGGCCACATGGCGTCCCGCGGAGATTCCGCCGAGCGCCGCGACCACCGGAGCGTCAGCGGGCCCGTACAGGCGCCAGGCCACCCGCAACCCGTCGAGGCGTCCGCCGAAATGCAACGCCAGCGGCTCCGACGATTCCAGGACGCCTTCACGGACGGGACAGGACGCCGGCGACGACGCCTTGTCGCCGCAGGGCTCCGACTCAGGGACCGGCTGGCTCGCGACGCCTGCCGCTGATTTGGCGCAGGCGTCCGCAAGGGATGTCATGAATGAAACGCTCCGTATCGATGCGCCGGCTCATGCCGGCCAGGTTTCGCACATCGCAGAAACCCCACGGAGCGCCCGTAGCGGCTGTCGCTGCGACCTACCACCCGCGGCAGACCTGAGGACGGCCCTGCGGACAGCTATCACGCAGCAACTCATCTGTCGGGCTCCCGCTTCGTGCGGGCCCGCAGGAGTTGGCACCTTGTCCGAGGTGGTTAGCCTCGACGGTTGCCCCGGCTTCAAAGGGCCTGACCCTCAACCGGTCTCGATGAGCCGCGCCAATATAGGGGCGTGATGCTTCGACCGTCAAGAAACTCGGCGTCGATGTGTCCCGAAAAGCGGGCCAGATCACGTAACCGTCGTTCGACCTCGCCCTGCGGGCTGCCTTCAGGACGGTTAAGCTTGAACGTTGGGGCCCGCCTGACGAGGAATCGGGGCTTTCAGGGCGCCGTGAATTCATGCCCGAAGCCTCGGGCGAGCAACATCCCTGCTGTCCACCGCCCTGTAGATCCGCGTGCGCTCGTCGCAGTGAGACGTGGGGCCGAGATGGATGAGGCCGGTTCCGTGTTGAGCGACTGCCCGAGGGGCGGCCGGCCGCGACGCTTCCCGGACGCCTGCGATGACGCAACATTGACGGTGCGCCCTTGAATGTATTAGTGTGCTATCACGTTAGTACACTAATACAGCTCTCATGAAAGAACACCGTGCGATGACGCCGCGGCAGGAAGCGCTCGCGGAGCGGGCCCTGTTCAGCGCGATTCTCACGCTGCGCACCGTCGAGGAGTGCCGGGCGTTCTTTCGCGATCTGTGCACGCCCGCCGAGTTGCAGGCGCTGGCCGATCGCTGGGCGGTGGTGGGGCTGCTCGAGCAAGGCGCGCCCTATCGGGAGATCCACAAGCAGACCGGCGTCAGCGTCACGACAATTGGTCGCGTCGCACGCTATCTCACCAACGGCGCCGGGGGCTACGCGCTCGCCGTCGAGCGCACCCGCGAGCAGCGCAACGGCCGCGCCTCATGAAAGACAAGGTTTCGCGCCTCAAGGTGGCTGTGCAGAAATCCGGCCGCCTCACCGAAAATTCACTCGACCTGCTGGTGCGCTGCGGCCTGAAATACAGCCGCGGCAAGGACCAGCTCATGTGCTACGGCGAGAACATGCCGCTCGACGTGCTGTTCGTGCGCGACGACGACATCCCGGATCTCGTGCAGCAGGATGTCTGCGATCTCGGCGTGGTGGGCCTGAATGTCATCGAGGAGAAGCGCCTGGCGTTCCAGGCGCGCGGCGTCGCTCCGCTGTTCGAGCAGTTGATGGTGCTCGACTACGGCCGCTGCAGGTTGTCGATCGCGGCGCCGGACGGCGTAGCTTACGATGGGCCCCGCTCGCTGCATGGCAAACGGATCGCCACGACTTATCCGAACATTCTTGCGCGCTTCCTGCGCAATAACGACGTCGAGGCCGAGATCGTGACGCTGTCCGGCGCGGTGGAGATCGCTCCCCGGCTCGGACGCGCCGACTTCATCTGCGACCTCGTCTCGACCGGCTCCACACTTGTCGCCAATCACTTGTGGGAGGCCGACACCATCCTCGAGAGCCAGGCCGCCATCATCTCTACGCCCGTTCCCGTTTCACCGGAGAAGCAGGAGTGGATCCACCGGCTCGCCATGCGCATCGACGGCGTGCAACAGGTGAAGGAAAGCAAGTACATCATGCTGCACGCGCCGCGCGCCCGCCTCGATGAGATCAGGAAGCTGCTGCCGGGCAGCGAAGCGCCGACGATCGTGCCCCTCGAAGGCGCCAGCGACAAAGTTGCAGTCCACGCCGTCTGCCGCGAGAACGTGTTCTGGGAAACGCTCGAAAGCCTCAAGGGCGCGGGTGCGAGCGCGATCCTCGTACTGCCGGTCGAAAAGATGCTGGCGTGACGCAGATGCTCTCGATCCTCGAATGGGCGAGCCTGTCCCGGCAAGAGCGGGCGGCGACGCTGCGCCGCCCGACGCAGCAGGACGCTGAAGCCCTGCATGCGCGCGTGCGCGAAATCATTCGCGACGTTCGAGCCCGCGGCGAGGACGCCGTGCTCGCTTATACGCGCCGCTTCGACTGCCCCAATCTGCGCAGCCTGGAAGTCGACGAAGACGAGTTCGCCGCCGCGCAGGGCGCGATCGACGCCCAACAACGCGCGGCGCTCGAACGCGCCATCGGCAACGTGCGGCGCTTCCATGAAGCGCAGCGAAGCGAACCGCTCGTGGTCACGACTTCTCCCGGCGTTGTCTGCGAGCGCCACGATCGGCCGATAGACGCAATCGGCATGTACGTACCGGCCGGAGCGGCGCCCCTGCCCTCCGCTGCGATCATGGCCGCCGTGCCTGCGCAGATCGCCGGCTGCCGCACGCGCATCATGTGCACGCCGCCTCGCAAGGACGGCCGCGCAGATCCCGCCGTGCTGGTGGTCGCAAAGCTGTGCGGCGTGCAACGAGTCTTCAAGATCGGCGGCGCCCAGGCGATCGCCGCCATGGCTTACGGCGCGGGCAGCGTGCCCAAAGTGGACAAAGTGGTCGGACCCGGGAACGCCTGGGTGACCGCCGCGAAATTGCTGTGTGCGAACGATCCAGACGGCGCGGCGCTCGATCTGCCCGCCGGCCCCTCCGAGGTGCTGGTGATTGCAGACGACAGTGCGCGAGCGTCGTTCATCGCCGCCGATCTTCTGGCGCAGGCCGAGCACAGCAACGATGCGCAGGCGATACTGGTCACGACGGCGCCTGAGCTCGCCAGAGAGGTCATACGAGAGATCGAAGGCCAGATGAGCCGGCTCGATCGCCAGAGCACGCTAAACGAATCGATTCGCCACGCGCGGATCATCGTGGTCGAGACGATCGACGAAGCGCTCGAGCTCAGCAACCAATATGCACCCGAGCACCTGATCGTACAAACGCGTGATGCTCGTTCCTGGCTGCCAAAGATCCGCAACGCCGGCTCGGTGTTCCTCGGACCATGGACGCCCGAAACCATGGGCGATTACTGCAGCGGCCCCAACCACGTGCTGCCGACCTACGGTTTCGCCCGTGCGTACAGCGGCCTCTCGCTGAGCGATTTCATGCGTCGCATGACCGTACAGGAGCTGAGCGTCGAGGGATTGCGGGATCTCGGCCCGACGGCGATCGTAATCGCCGGGCTCGAAGGCCTCGGCGCCCACGCGAACGCGGTCGAAGTTCGTCTCGCCGAGTTGGCGGGACAGGCAAGCGCGCCATGAACGACATCCTGCGGCTCGCGCGGCCCGACATCCTCGCGCTCGAGCCTTACCAACACGCCGCCTGGGCGCCCTCGCTCGAACGGCTGCACGCCAACGAGATGCCCTGGCGCGCCGCCGGCGACCAGACCGCCGCCGGCTTGAATCGCTACCCGCAACCGCAGCCGGCCGAGCTCATTCGGCATCTGGCGACCCTTTACTCGGTGGCGCCACAGAACGTGCTCGCCGGACGCGGCAGCGACGAAGCGATCGACCTGCTGGTGCGCGCCTTCTGCCGAGCCGGCCACGACAGCATCGTCATCTGCCCGCCCACGTTCGGGATGTACAAAGTAACCGCCCGCATCCAGGGCGCTGGCGTGATCGAGGTTCCCCTCATTCGGGACCGCGGCTTCGCGCTCGATACGGATGGAGTGCTCGCCGCATGCCGTGCAGGCGTGAAGATCGTCTTTCTATGCTCGCCGAACAACCCGACCGGCGCGCTGCTCGATCCGGACGCGATCGAGCGAGTCTGCACCGAGCTCGACGGCCGCGCCATCGTGGCGGTCGATGAGGCGTACGTCGAGTTCGCGCGCGCGCCGAGCTTCACCGCGCGCCTCACCCGGTATTCGAACCTGGTCGTGCTGCGAACGCTGTCGAAAGCATACGCGCTCGCCGGCGCACGCTGCGGCGCGCTGATCGCACACCCCGAGATCGTGCGCTTGCTGAGTCGCGTGATCACGCCGTACGCCCTGCCGACGCAAACGATCGAAGCCGTGCTCGCATTGACGAATGCGGATCACCAGGCGCAGGCGGCCGAACGCATCGCCATCGTGCTGCAAGAGCGCGACAAGCTGGCCGCCGCTCTGGCGCGCTGCCCGCTGATTTCCCGTGTGTGGCCCAGCGACGCCAACTTCCTGTTGCTCGATTGCGTGGACGCCGACCAGGTGCTGCGGGCGGCGACCGCGGCCGGCCTCATCATCCGTGACACGCGCTCGCAGCTCGGCCTCGCCTGCAGCCTGCGAATCTCGGTCGGCTCCCCCGAACAGAACGATCGCCTGCTGCGCGCGCTCTCGCAGCCCGTTCAAACCGACGTCGGAGCGAGAGTATGAACGCCGCAGCCGGCGCCAGCGCAGGCAAGCGCGTGCTGTTCATCGATCGGGACGGAACGCTGATCGTCGAGCCGCCCGACCAGCAGATCGACAGCCTCAGCAAGCTGCGGCTGACGCCCGACCTCGTCCCGGCGCTCATCACCCTGCGGGATGCAGGCTACGTATTCGTCATGGTGAGCAATCAGGACGGTCTCGGTACGCCGAGTTTCCCGGAGCCCTCCTTCCGCGAGCCGCAGGAGTTCCTGCTCGAGTTGCTCGCTTCGCAGGGAATCGGCTTCGAAGCGATATTCATCTGCCCTCACCTTCCGGCCGACGACTGTGCGTGCCGCAAGCCGCGCACCGGCTTGCTCGATGAGTACCTGCGCAGCCATCCCATCGATCGGGAGCACAGCTACGTCATCGGCGATCGCGATACGGACTTGCAGTTGGCCGCCGCACTGGGACTACAAGGCGTCCGCTTTGGCGGCGCAGCCGGCGCAGACTGGAAACAGATTGCGACCCGTCTGACGGCGCCGCGGCGCACAGCCACCGTGCAGCGGCGCACCAAGGAGACGGACATTTGCGTGAGCGTAGACCTGGACGCCGAGGGCCCGATCAGCGCCTCGACCGGCATCGGCTTCTTCGATCACATGCTGGAGCAGATCGCCAAGCACGGCGGCTTCTCGATGCAACTGTCCTGCAAGGGCGACCTGCACATCGACGAGCACCATACGGTCGAGGATTGCGCGCTGGCGCTGGGCCAGGCTCTGAAGAGCGCCCTCGGCGACAAGCGGGGCATTCACCGTTATGGATTCCTGCTGCCGATGGATGAGGCGCTCGCACAGGTCGCGATCGATCTTTCCGGGCGCGCCTATTTCGTGTTCGAGGGGAGCTTCGGCCGCGATCAGGTCGGACAGTTCCCGACGGAGCTGACGCCGCATTTCTTCCGCTCGCTTTCCGAGACGCTCGGCGCCGCCATCAACATGAAGGTCGCCGGGGAGAATACGCACCACATGATCGAAGCGTGCTTCAAGAGCGTCGGGCGCGCGCTGCGCCAGGCGATTCGAATCACCGACCAGACGCTGCCGAGCACCAAAGGCGCACTGTGATGCGACTCGCCATCATCGACAGCGGCGGCGCCAACATAGCCTCCTTGCAGTTCGCCGTGGAACGACTGGGAATCGCGGCGCAGCTCACCACAGACCCGCGGGTGCTGCTGGCGGCGACGCACGTGATCCTGCCGGGCGTCGGCGCGGCCGCGGACTGCATGGCCCGTTTGCGCCAGGCGCAGCTCATCGAAGTCATCCGCGATTTGCGCCAGCCGCTGCTCGGCATCTGCGTCGGCATGCAGCTGCTGTTCGAATCCTCTCAGGAAGGCGACACCGCCTGCCTCGGGCTCCTGCCCGGCACGGTCCGTCGGCTGCAGCCGCGCGAAGGCCTGCCGACGCCGCACATGGGGTGGAATCGGCTCGAGTTCACCTCGAATTCTCCCCTGCTGAAAGACATCTCTCCGGGCGATCATGTGTATTTCGTCCACAGTTTTGCAGCTCCGATCGGCGAGTCGACGCTCGCCACAGCTGAGTACGGCGAGCGCTTCTCGGCGATCGTGCGGCGCGATCACATCTACGGCGTGCAATTCCACCCGGAGCGCTCCGCCCGCACCGGAGCGCTCCTGCTGCGCAACTTTCTTGCGCTCCCTTCTCCAACCGATGATGTGAGCGGCCGCAACCTGCAGCAACTGCAAACATGGAACTGATTCCTGCAATCGATCTGAAGGACGGCCGGTGTGTGCGGCTGTTGAAAGGCGATTTCGCCGCCGAGACGGTCTACTCGCATGATTCGCAGTCGCTGCTCGAGCGTTACCTCGCTCTGGGCGCCGGGCGCGTACATATCGTCGACCTCGACGGAGCGCGCGACGGAGCGCAGGCGAATCGCGACGCCATCGTCCGGTTGGCGCAACTGCGCAAGGCGCGTCTGCAGGTCGGCGGCGGTCTACGCACCCTGGAGCGCGTTCGCGCCGCCCTGGATGCGGGCGTCGAACGCGCGGTGATCGGCAGCCTGGCCGCAACTTCGCCCTGCGAGGTCTGCGCGTGGATTCGCGAGCTCGGACCGCAGCAGATCGTTCTTGCGCTCGACGTGCGTCTGGACGCGGCGGGAGTTCCCATGCTGACTACGCATGGCTGGCGGTCGACCAGCGGCGTATCGTTGTGGGAGGCGGTCGAACGCTATCTGCCCGTTGGTCTCGAGCATGTGCTGTGCACCGACGTTTCGCGCGACGGCGCGCTCAGCGGTCCGAATGTCGAGCTGTACAGCGAAGCCGTGCGACGCTTTCCGCAGATTGCATGGCAGGCCTCCGGCGGCGTCGCGTCCGCGCAGGATCTCGCCGCGTTGCGCGATTGCGGCGTCGCGGCCGTCATCAGCGGCAAGGCGCTGCTGGAAAACCGGATCAGTCCCGAGGAGCTGCGACCATTCTTGCCAAACGCATCATTCCCTGCCTCGACGTAAGAGATGGACAGGTCGTCAAGGGCGTGCGCTTTCGCGACCACGTAGTCGTAGGCGACATCCTCGAGCTGGCCAGTCGCTATCGCGACGAAGGCGCCGATGAGCTGGTGTTCTACGACATCACGGCCAGTCCCGACGGCCGCTCGGTCGATCGCGGCTGGGTGCGGCGGGTCGCCCGCATTCTGGACATTCCGTTCTGCGTCGCCGGCGGCATCCGCAGCGTCGCCGACGCAGAGGAAGTGCTGGGCGAAGGCGCCGAGAAGATCTCCATCAATTCGCCGGCGCTCGCCGATCCCGATCTGATCTCGCGCCTCGGCGCCCGTTTCGGGACGCAGTGCGTGGTCGTCGGCGTCGACAGTCAGACGGTCGACGGCGAGTACTATGTCTATCAGTTCACGGGCGATCCCTCGCGCACGCGCAACACGGCGCGCAAGACGCTCGACTGGGTGCGCGAGGCGCAGGATCGGGGCGCCGGGGAAATCGTGCTCAACTGCATGGCGAGCGACGGGGTGCGCAGCGGCTACGACCTGGCGCAGCTCGCCGCGGTCCGGCGTGTGTGCAACGTGCCGTTGATCGCTTCGGGCGGCGCTGGGGCGCCGGAGCACTTCGCCGAGGTATTCGAGAGCGCGCACGTCGACGGCGCGCTCGCAGCCAGCGTCTTTCACAGCGGCGCGATCGCCATCGGCGATCTCAAGCGCTACCTGCGTGAGCGCGCCATCGAGGTCCGTCCATGAAAGCCGAAGACGTCAACTCGCTCGACTGGGACAAGGGCGACGGCCTGCTGCCAGCAATCGTGCAGGATGCGCGCACCGGCGCCGTTCTGATGCTCGGGTTCATGAATCGTGAGGCGCTGCGCCTCACGCTGCACGAGAGGCGCGTGACGTTCTTCAGCCGCAGCAAGAAGCGTCTGTGGACCAAAGGGGAAACCTCGGGCGCCTACCTCGACGTAGTCGGCGTCGCGGCGGACTGCGACAAGGACGCCCTGCTGATCACGGCGGATCCCCAAGGGCCTACGTGTCACACCGGTTCACAAAGCTGCTTTGGCGATGAGCTCGGCAGCGCAGCGGCGCAGCTCGCCTTCCTGGCGAAGCTGCAGGATGTCCTCGCACAACGCATCGCGGAGAAACCCGAAGGGAGCTACACGGCGCGCCTCTGGACGCAAGGTCCCACGCGTGTCGCGCAAAAGGTCGGCGAAGAAGGCGTGGAAGTGGCGCTTGCGGCGGTGGCGCAGAGCGACCAGCGATTGATCGGCGAAGCCGCAGACCTGCTCTTCCATCTCACCCTGTTGCTCAAGAGCAGGAATCTGTCGCTGACGTCCGTGGTGGAGGAGCTCGAGCGCCGACACGCGGCGAAAGCGTGAGCAGGCGCTCGAAACGCCTTGCACCTCGGGCGTTCTGAGCCGGCAGGCTAGTAGACACCTCTGAGTTTCCCCGCCGCAGGTCGCGGCGCTTCCTGCAACAAGTCGCGGGTTCGCGCCAAGGTCGAACATTCGATCGGCGTGCTCAAGCGCGTGGTCGAGCTCACCAACACCCGCCGCCGCGAGTTGCGAGGCGCCCGCACAGACTCAAGATCGCGGCGGCGCCGGTCGGTCTGTTTCCCACGAGAACCGCAGCTTCGCAGCTCCTTGTCTTACGACCGCTTCCATCGTGCTCGATCAAGAGATCGATCAGCGCTGCTTGGCTGCTGGCTGACGCAGAGCCGCGCTCGCTCCGGAGACCCTTGTCCATAGTTCATACTCAAGACTAGACTGCAGTTCAGATGACTTCTCGATCCAACCTCCCCGCGACGGCTCTCGGCCGGCGCCTGAACGCCGCGCAGGCCGACCGCCGCGCACAACTGATCGCCGCCGCGCGCGCCCTCGCGGGCGAAGGCGGCTACGAAGCCGTCACGATCTCGGCGCTTTGCGAACATGCGTGCGTCGCCCGCGCCACCTTCTATCACTACTTCGGATCCAAGGATCACGTGCTAGGCGAGGCGATCGTGCAGTGGGGGCGCGAGCGCATGGCGGAGCTGCGCCGCCGCCCGCCCACGGGCCGCACGCCCTATGAGCGCACCGTAGGCACGCTGCGTTGGGTGCTCGACGCCGTGCTGCGCGACTCGAAGCTGATAGAGGCTCACGTGCAGTCGATGGTTTCGCCGGATCTCGGCGTCGGCTCCACGCAGCGCGAACTCGCCTCACTGGTTACGGGCTACCTCGAAGTCGGTCTCGGGCCGGCGGCCGCATCGGTGGACGTGGCGGCGCTCAGCATGGTGCTGAGCCATGTGTTCTTTTCCTCGCTCGTCAACATGACGGCTGGGCGCGCGAGCGCCGAGGCGGTCTTCGAAGACCTCACGCTGGCCGCCCGGCTCGTTCTGGAGCCGTCGTCGCGCACGGCGAAGCAGCAACAAAGAGCCACGGTATGAAACAAACGACCCGCGCGGCGCGCGAGGCGCAGATCATCGCCTGCGACGCCGGCGGCACGATGACCGATGTGATCGCGGTCGACGCCGACGGTTGCTTCAGCATCGGCAAGGCTTCCACCACGCCTCACGACCAGAGCCTGGGGTATCTGGAGTCGCTGCGCGACGCTCTTGGCCAGTGGAGCACGGACATCGACGCCGATGCGCCTGATGCGCTCTCGAGCGTACGAGCCTGCGTCTATGCCGGCACGGCGATGCTCAACACGCTGCTGACCGGCGCCGGGCGGCGCGTGGGGGTCATCACTCGCCGCGGCGACGAGGACGTCTTCATTTATCAGCGCACGAGCCAGAGCTGGGTGGGGCTCTCCTATCAGGACACTCTGCACCACGCGGCGCACCACTATCCGCCGCCGCTGACGCCGCGCCGCCTGGTGAAGGGCGTGAGCGGGCGCATCGACTGCTTCGGGCGCGAGGCGATCCCGCTCTATGAGCACGAGGTGCGGCGCGCCGTCGAGGAGTTGCTCGCCGCGGAGGTCGACGCGATCGCCGTCTGCCTGATGTTCTCCTACCTCAATCCGGCCCACGAGCTGCGGGTCGCCGAACTCGCGCGTGAAGTCATGCGTGAACTCGGACGCGAGGCGCCGGTGCATCTCTCGCACCGTCTGGCGCCGATCGCGCGCGAGCACGGACGCCTGAACACCGTAGTGCTGCACGCCTATGCCGTCGAGCCTTCCCGCGAGCAGTACTACGGCGTCGAGCGCGCGCTCCAGGCGCGCGGCTACGAGAGTCCCCTGCAAGTCGTGCTTGCGCACGGCGGACTCGCAAACATCCGTTACCCCAGGCTGCACGAGTCGGCTTTCTCCGGCCCGATCGGCGGGCTGCTGGGCGCGCGCTATCTCGCGAAGGAGCTCGGAATCGACAACTGGATCTGCGCCGACATGGGCGGCACGAGCTTCGACGTCGGTCTCATCATGGGCGGCGAGCCGCTGGTGCAGCGCGAGGTGGCGATCACACGGCGCATCTTCAATCTGCCGACGCTCGTGATGGACACGATCGCCGCAGGCATGGGCATGTACGTGACGGTGGATCCGATCACGCGACGCATCGCGATCGGGCCTGAGAGCGCCGGCGCCGATCCAGGGCCTGTCTCCTACGACCACGGCAATGAGACGCCCACGGTGATGGACTGTGCGCTCATCACTGGGCTCCTCAACCCCGCCAACTACCTCGGCGGCAAACTCGAGCTGAAGGTCGACAAGGCGCTGCGCGCGCTGGACGAGCGCTGCGCTCGAACGCTGGGCGTCGATCCCTACTACCTCGCCGAAGGCGTGCTGAAGCTGATCTCGAGCACCATGCGCGAGCAACTGCGCACGACGCTCAACATGCGCGGCTTTTCGCCCGCGGACTACCATCTGCTCGCCTATGGCGGCGCCGGCCCGCTGTTGCTGGCGCTCTATACCGAAGGACTGCCGTTCGCCGGCATCGCCACCGTCCCCTGGGCCGCGGGCTTCTCGGCCTTCGGGGCCGCCGCCGTGGACATCGTGCACCGCTACCAGAAATCCACCACCCTCTTCGTCCCGCACGGCGCAGACGACGCCTGGAAGCAGGTGATCGGACAGCAGGCGAACGCCATCTGGCAGGAGCTCGAAACCCAGGCCCACGAGGATTTCACCACCGAAGGGCTGAACGCCGCGGCCGCTGTGTATCGACCGCTCGCCTACGTGCGCTACGGCATGCAGATGGAGGATCTCGAGATCCGCTCGCCGGTTGCGCGCATCGAGAGCCCGCGCGATCTCGACCGGCTGCTCGACGCCTTCGAGCGGCGCTATGAGCGCATCTACGCAGGGGTCGCGAAGCACGAGCGGGCAGGCTTCCAGATCCTGGAACTGGGGATGGAAGCAAGTCTGCCGAAGGTGAAGCCGAAGCTCGCGCGCCGCCCGCTGGCCGGCCCCGTCCCCGCGGCGCGCGCGCTCAAGGGCGCGCGCCCGGTCTATTACGACGGCAAGTGGCGGACAGCGACGCTCTTCGACATGGATGCGTTGCAGCCCGGCAACCGCATCGAAGGCCCGGCGGTGATCGAGGCCCCGGCGACCACCTTCTTCGTACCGGCGAATCGCTCGGTGGAAATGGACGAACTATCGGTGCTGTGGCTGCGATGACAGAGGCCGCATGAAAAAGTCATTGAAAGAGAAGCTGGCCGAGAGCCGACAGGCCTATGCAGCGACCGGCTGCTATGCGGGCCTCACCGAGCTGCGTCTGCTACGCAGCGATCCCATCAAGGCCGAGCTCTTCCACTCGCGGCTGCTCGCAGCGCTGATCGCCGGTCGCGAGATGACCAAGATGATCTCGGGCTCGCCTTACGTGCGCGAGGTCGCCGAGCTGGCCATCGGTCTGTACACCCCCGAGGGGGACAACATCGCACAATCGACCGGCATCCAGGCGCACTCGCGCCCCATGGGCGAGGCGATCCAGTGGATGATCGAGAGCGACTGGGAGGAGAAAGTCGGCATCGAACCAGGCGATCTGTTCTGGTTCAACGAGTGCAGCATCGCCGGCATGCACCCGGCGGACGTCTACGACATCCTGCCGATCTTCTGGGAAGGCGAGCTGGTCGCCTGGGTGTGCACGGTGATCATGGAAATGGACATCGGGGCGGTAAGCCCGGGGTGCATGCCCGCGCCGAACGTCGAGCGCGCCACCGACGGCGTGCGCTTCGCGGGCGAGAAGGTCGGCGTGCGCGACACGCTTCGGCACGACATCGTCATGAAGTGCGAGATGAGCTTCGACATGGCCGACATGTTCCTGCTCGATCGCAAAGGCGCGATCGCCGCGAATTTGCATGTGCGCCGTGAGGTCGAGAAGCTGATCGGCGAATTTGGGCTCGAGTGGTTTCGCGGGGCGACCCAGGAGCTCATCGAGGAAGAGCGTCGCAATCAGCTCGCGCGGCTGCGCCAGCGCACGATACCCGGGCGGTATCGCAGCGTCGCGTCCTTCGAGTATTACATGGCGCAGCAGCCCACCTCATGGCTGCCGGCGAAGCGCGACGTGATCCGGCTGGCGCCTATGGAGACCCGTATCGAGCCCTGGGGCCGCGTGGTGCTCGACTTCGAGGGCGCGGGCGAGTGGGGCTGGCACAGCTTCAATGCGACCCCATCAGGAATGTGGGGCTGTCTCTCCATCGGCGTCGTGCAGACGCTCTCCTATGACGGCCGCGCGAATCTCGGCTCGCTCCTGCCCTTCGAGCTCGAGCTGCCGCGCGGCTCGGTCTTCAATCCCGAGGATACGCGACCGCTTGCGCAGGCGAACATCTGGGCGACGACCATCGAGACTTTCAGCTCGTGGACGACGACGCTCAGCCAAGCCTATTTCATGCGCGGCTTTCGCGAGGAGATGCTCGGCTTCCGCTCGGCCTACTCCATCGCCATGATGGGCTACGACCAGTACGGCCAGCGCCGCCCGCTGCTCGCCGCCTGCACGGGCACGATCGGCTCTGCGGCCAGCGCCGTGCGCGACGGGCTCGATCCGGGCGCCATGCTGCCCACGCCTGAGGTCGATCGCGGCAATGCCGAGATCTGGGAAACCTTCGTGCCGCACTTCGATCTCTCGCACCGGCTCGATCCCTACTCCGCGGGCGCCGGCAAGTATCGCTCGGGCTTGTGCATGCCGATCATGAATCTGATCCACGGCGGGCGCGAGATCGTCGGCTCCGCGCTCGTCTCGGGCGGCGCGTACGGCATTCTGCCCAATCTGGGTCTGAGCGGCGGCTACCCTGGCGGCAAGCTCATCCGCGCCGTGCTGCACGACACGAACGTGGACCAGCTCATCGCCGAGCGGCGGCCGCTGGTGCATGAGCTGGGTCATCCGGCCGACCCCGACTACGCGCGGCTCATCGACGCCCACATCTCGCATCCGCATCACATCCCCGAGCCCTTCGAACTCGCCAACGGCGACATCACCATCGACGCCCACGGCGCGCCGGGCGGCTTCGGCGACCCGCTCGAGCGCGACCTGGAAGCGATCCGCCGCGACCTGGAGAACGGGCTTACCACGCCCGAGATCGCCGCACGCATGTACGGCGCCGAGGCGCGCTACGACGAGCGCTCGCAGAACTGGTGGATCGACGAGGAGGCGAGCGCGCAGCGACGGAAAGAAAAGCGCGCCGAACGTCTGGCGCGCGCCGTGCCGGCGCGCGCGTTCTGGGCTGCACGGCGCCGGCAGCTCGAGACGCGCGAGATCCACCCGCTGATCAGCGAGATGTACGCCAGCAGCATGAGGCTGAGCGAGCGCTTTGCGCAGGAGTTCCGCGCATTCTGGGCGCTGCCCGCGCAGTGGCGGCCGGAGGTTCCGTGATGACGCTCTCCCTTGAAGACCTCGCCGATCTGATCGACGGGCGGCTGCCCTGGCCACAGGTAAAGGCCATCGTCAGCGCGCCCAAGGACGACGACCGCTTTCAGCGACTGCTCGGGATCCTGCAGGGGCGCGTGAAATGGCCAGAGAGAATCCTCCTGCCTCTCGGCGATCATCTATATATCGTCGAGAAAGGCGACCAGCGCGTCGTCAAATGCGATTGCGGTCAGGAGTTCGGCGACTGGCGCAGCAACTGGAAGCTGCAGGCGCTCGTGCTGGTCCGCGACGACGAGGCGAGCCTGCAGGAGATCTGGCCAGGTCGCTCCGCGCCAGACGCGAAGCTCTGCGAAGTACGCGAGTACCTCTGCCCCGGGTGTGCGACGCTGCTGAAAGTCGAAGCGACGCCTTTCGGCTATCCGATCATCTTCGATGCGCTGCCCGACCTCGATGTCTTTTACCGCGAGTGGCTCGGAGCGCCCCTGGCGCACGAGATCGCCAGCGAGGACCAGAGCCTCGCGACAATCCGCCAGTGGTCGGCTGAACTGAAGGGTTCCATAACCTGAACCGGCGCGGCGGGTTCAGAGCCAAGGAAGCTCTGATTAACCTACCGCCCTGACGGTTCAGCCCAGAGAAGTCCCCGCACTGCAACGTGTTTCGAGCGGCTCCGAACCACGGAAGCAGAGCAAATCGAGATTCCTTAGATCAAAAATTCCTGAGCCGGCTCTCGAAGGTTGTACGTCGAGCTCATCGAACGCGCATAGGCGCCGGCTGTGGCGATCAGCAAGACGTCGCCCTCCCGAGTCGGCGGCAGCAGCCGGTCCAGGCCGAGCTGATCGCCCGATTCGCAGATCGGTCCGACGACGTTGACGATCTCGTTCGCCGGCTCGTCGAGCCGCGTGAGGTTCAGGATCTCGTGATGCGCACCGTACAACGCCGGGCGGATCAGCGAGTTCATGCCCGTGGCTACGCCCACGTAGTGCACGTCGCCCTTGCCTTTGAGCTGCGTGACCTGCGCAAGCAGCACACCCGCTTCGGCCACCAGATAGCGCCCCGGCTCGATCCAGAATGTGAGGTCCGGACGTCTCGCCTTGAGTTGTTCAAGCGCCGCGCTGAATTCGGACAGCACGACGCCCTCCTGACCGAGGCGCTCCGGCACGCCGAGGCCGCCGCCGAGATCGATGTAGCGAACGTCCCTGAAGCGCTGCGTCAGGTCGATCAGCGTATCGCCCACCGACTTCCAATTCTCGACCGTGAACACACCGCTTCCGGTGTGCGCGTGCAAGCCGACCACCTTCGCTCCGGCGGCGCGCACCAGCTTCTCGAGCTCGTCCATCTCGAACAACGGCACGCCAAATTTGGAGTGCACGCCAGCGGTGCGGACTTTGTCGTGATGGCCGCGTCCCTGACCGGTGTCGATGCGCACGAAAATCTCGCGGCCGCGAAAGACTTCCGGCCACGCCTTCAGCGGGTGCAGGTTGTCCAGCGTCAGCCAGACGCCCTGCTCGAGCGCCCACTCGTACTCGCGCCGCGGCGCGAAATTGGGTGTGAACAGGATGCGCCGGCGATCCAAACCAGGCAGCGTCGCCAGCACGTGCTCGACTTCGTTCTGCGAGACGCACTCGAAGTTCAGGCCGAGGTCGTGGAACAGCTTCAGGACGCCCGGGTGCCAGTTCGCCTTCAGCGCGTAAAAGACCGCGTCAACGCCGCGCAGCTCGCGCAGCGCCTTGGCCTGCTTCGCAAGCGCGCCGCGGTCGTAGACGAACGCGGCTTCATGCTCGCGCGCGATGGCCAGCAGCTCATCGCGCCGCTCGCGCCACCACGCGTTGGCGGTCGGATCCGGGCGCCCGGGGGCGCCGTACAGCTCCTCCCAGGTGGGACCGAGCACTCGGTCGGCGGTCATCTTGCGTATGGCGATCTCGTGCAGCCGGGCGACCAGGCGATCGCCCTGATCCTCGTCGATGACGAAGGTGATGTTCAGATCGTTGGCCGCCTGGGTGACCAAATAGATCTTCTGCTCCTCGAACAGCTCCAGCGCATCGCCGAGCCGGTGCAGGATTGCGCGGATATTGCGTCCCACCAGGCTGACCGCTGCGCAGGGCCCGATCACTTCGACGCGACACAACCGGCTCAGGTCTTCGACCAGCGCATCGAGCGCAGCCGCGTCCAGGGCGTTGGCGGCGGGATCGAGCGAGACCGTCACGCTCGTTTCCGAGGTCGACACCAGGTCGATGGACATGTGGTGCTCTTTGAAGACGGCGAAGGCGTCGGCGAGAAAACCCACCGAGTGCCACATCCCGACCGTCTCCATCGAGATCAGCGTGATGTTCTTCTTGATGGTCACCGCCTTGACCTGCGCTGCGATGGCGCCGCCCTGCGTGGTGATGACCGTGCCGACGAGATGAGGCGTCTGCGTCGCGAAGACGTGCAGCGGGATGCCGTACTGCTTCACGGGCATGATGCAGCGTGGATGCAGCACCTTTGCTCCACTGCTCGCGATCTCCTGCGCCTCGTCGTACTCGAGCGCGCGCAGCAGGCGGGCGTTCGGCACCGACCGAGGGTTCGCGCTGAACATTCCCGGGACGTCCGTCCAGATCTCCAGACGCCGCGCCTGGAGTTTCGCCGCCAGATAGCTCGCCGAAGTGTCCGAGCCGCCGCGGCCCAGCAGGACGGTGTCGCCCTTCTCGTCGCTGGCGATGAAGCCTTGCGTGATCCATACGACGCCGGACTGGGACCACCGCTTCTGCAGGTCCTGATCCGGATGATGGGAGCAGGTCGCCGACAGGTATGTCGTGCGCGCACTGGCGCGACGACGCGGCTCCGCTTTCAGCACGGTGCGCGCGTCCACCCATTGCACGTCGAAGCCCTGTGCGGTGAGGAACGCCGCGCCGAGCCGGGTCGCCATCAGCTCGCCTTGCGCCATGACCCGCGCCCGCAGCCGCTCGCTCACCTCTCCGACCAGTGCGATGCCCTCGGCGATCTGCCGCAGCCGCCTGAACTGATCCTCGAGATCAGGGCTGGGCGTAACGCCCAGGTCGGCCGCCAGGTCGCGATGGCGCTGCTCGATCTGATCCATGATCGGGCGCCACTGTGCTCCGATAGCAGTGTTCAACAGCTGATCGAGACGATCCGTGACGCCGGACAAAGCCGAATGCACCACGACCGGACGCACGCCTTCCGCCAATCGCTCGCGCAGCACGCCGGCGATGTTGCGCCAGTTCTCGGCCGTGGAGACGCTGGTCCCGCCGAACTTGAGAACCACCCACGCCGACGCGCCGGGTGATGCGCTGGTCGAGACGCCGGGCGCCGGATCTGCCGTGGTCATGTTCAATCCAGGGAGTGTGGAAACGAGCAGTTGGTGGTTGGTTAGTAACAGACGCGTTCCCGGCTGAGTGATCGGCGTCGACGAACCCGGAACGCAGGTTGGCGGTCAGCAAGAGACGCGTATTCCGGCTGGCGCGACCGCCGCGCGCCAACCGCTGGCCTGACTGACCGGTCCCTCAGTCTTCGTCGAAATCCTTCAGCTCTTTTCGCAAACGGCGCTCGGCCAGCACATCCTCCAGCTTGCTCCAGGCCGCTTTGCCCTTCTTGGCGGCCGCTGCGCTGGGACGTGCGCGACGGCCGACCGGATCAATGAATTTCTCGTAACTCTGGTCCTCGTCGCTTTCGGCGACGAACTCATCGTCGAGATCGAAGTGATCGGCGTCTCTCTCCATTATGGGATTCTCGAAAAAATCTAGCCAAATCAAGTAGATCGGAACCCGACGCGGCGGGAAGCCTGCGGACTATATACGATGCGCAGCGCATTTCAATGGCCGCGCCGCGAGCGTTCGCCAACAATCCCGCGTCGCCGATCACACACGGGCCCGACGCGGGCCCTGGTGGGCGAATGTGCGTCCACAGTGGAAAAAAACCAGTACGAGAAGCGGCTCAGCAGCTCGAGACGATGACCGGCGCGCCCCGTCCCAGGCCGAGCCCCTCGGCTGCGCTCTGCTCCGCCCGGGCGATCTCGAGCGCGCCGAAGGAGTTGACCAGGGCCAGGTATTCTCCGGGCCGCACGTCGCCGTAAGTGCGGCGCAGTGCGAAGGCTCGCCCGCCGGTGCGCACCACCGGATGAGCGAAGGACTGCAGCAGCGCCCCGTCGATGTTGGTGATGAGGTTGCCGAAGTGGTCAATGGTGATCACCACGCCGGCCACCTGGTCGGCGGACACCGTAGGCTCGTCCACCCAGGCTGGCACGATGTCTTCGACTTGTGGGCCGAGATCCTCCAGGCGCGCCCGGCCGCCGGCGATCTCCGCGGCGATCGGCGCGAAGATGTCCCGGCCATGGAACGTGGCGCTGACCGGCGGGAGCTGAAAACGCTTGGCGGCGGCCGCGATGTCCAGCCGCCGGATTTCACAGCGTGCGGCCCGCGCCGCGACCGGCGCCAGCAGCCCATTGTCCGGCGCTAGAAACACGTGGCCGTCGGCTGCGATCACGAGAATGTCCCGTGTGGTGCCCACGCCGGGGTCCACCACGCCGACGTGCACGGAGCCTTCCGGGAAGTACGGGTAGGCCCGCGCCAGCCAGAAGCCCGCCTCCGCGGGCCAGTAGGCTGGAACCTCGTGCGTTACATCGATGATGCGCGCCTGCGGCAGACGGCCCAGGATGCGTCCCTTCATGGTCGCGACGAACGGGCCCTGATGACCGAAATCGGTCGTGATGGTGATGACGCCGCAGGGGTTGAACATGGGAAGCGGACAGCGGTAGCGGATAGCGGATAGTTAAGAGGGCGGCGACCGTGGATGCAAGCCGCGGAGCGGCAAGCTGGAGGTGAATCCTTCTGCCTATCCGCTATCCGCTTCAACCTCAGCTCGCCTCCAATCGCACGCCGCTCTGCGCATCGAAGAAATGCATGCGCTCCCGCGGCGTGTGCAGCGTGATGTTCGCGCCGGGCGGCGGCAAGTCGTATGGCGCCGATCGAGCGATGAGACGCCATGCCCCGCAGCGCGCGTGAATGAACGCCTCATTGCCGATGGCTTCGACGAGTTCGACCGTCGCCTGGAGCCGGGCGCCTTCCGCGCTGGCTCGGTCGATGCGTTGCAGATCTTCCGGCCGCACTCCGACCACCACCTCCCGCCCGCGCAGGGCGGGCGCCGGAGGGATGGGCAGCACTACGCCCTCGCCGTCCAGCGACGCTCCGTCGGCGCATACGCGCCCACGAAACTGATTCATGGCGGGCGCCCCGAGAAAACCAGCCACGAACAGATTCACCGGCCGCTCGTAGATCTTCATCGGCGCATCGATCTGCTGCACGATCCCGCGATCCATCACGACGATCCGCTGGCCGAGCGTCATGGCCTCGACCTGGTCGTGGGTGACATAGATCATCGTCGCTCCCAGCGACCGATGCAGCCGCGCAATCTCGGTGCGCATCGACGCGCGCAGCTTCGCGTCCAGGTTCGACAGCGGCTCATCGAGCAGAAACGCCTGCGGCCGCCGCACCAGCGCACGACCCAACGCCACGCGTTGGCGCTGCCCTCCGGACAGCTCGCGCGGCCTGCGCTGCAGCATCGACGTAAGCTCGAGCATGTCCGCCGCCCGTGCGACGCGCTCTGCGATCTCCTCACGCGCCACGCCGCGCAGCTTGAGGCCGAACGCCAGATTTTGCTCCACGGTCATATGCGGATACAGCGCGTAGTTCTGGAACACCATCGCAATGTCCCGGTCGCGCGGCGCGAGATTGGTCACATCACGCTCGCCAATGAAGATCCGCCCGCGCGTGGTCTCCTCGAGCCCGGCGATCAGCCGCAGCACGGTGCTCTTGCCGCAACCCGATGGGCCGACCAGCACGAGCAACTCGCCATCGTTCACCTGAAACTCGACGTCGTCCACGGCGACGAACTCGCCGTAGACCTTGCGGATGGATTCCAGTCTCACCTGCGCCATCGGCGACCGGCGCTGCGCCGGACCTTGAAACTTTCCATCTGCATGATCTGCATGGTCCTTCGCACGGTTCGCACGGGCCACGCACGCGCCGAATTGCGGCGGCCGCGAGTCAGCGCGCGAACGAGGCGGTGAATGGCAACTCCGTGATGCGCATCTCCGTACCGATCCACCGTCCCTGACCTCGCTCGATCGACTGCTCCTGCGGCGCAGCGTCTTCCGGCCACGCGATGACGACGCCGCCGCGCGGCGCGTCGAGCGATTCGACATTAAACACACGCCTGTCGCCCTGGACCACCAGCGAATACGTCAGACGCCCGAACGGCGTCCACAACCCCTCGACGCTGAAGCCCTGCCGCACCCACCGGGCCGGCGCGCCTGGCGCCAGCACCAGGGCCTCGTCCGCCAGCCGCTCGTACGCCAACATGTCCAGCACGGAACGCCCGAAATCCGAAGCCACCCACCCGTGGGGCATGTCGCCTATGAAGCGCGAGCGCCGCGCCTCACGCCCGACGACTTCCGCCCACTGGTTCCATTCGGCCGGACGCCGATCGTTCATGAAGAATGCGATCAGCTCTTGCGCCCGCTCTCGCCAGCCCAGTCGGATGAACGCCGCGACATTGCGCCATTCGTACGGTGTATACACGTCCCAATCCGCCGACTCGCGCCGCTCTGTGAAATTCGCCCAGTAACGTTCGAACGTCGCGTGCAACGCGGGCGGCGGCAACATCTGCTGCTCGCCCAGCGGCGACAGCGCTATGGTCGTAGACGTCGGATCGAAGTCGCCGAGTTCAGCGGCGCCCGGCAGGTAGTCGATCGCGTGCTCCTTCATCGCCGCGTCCAGCGAGCGGTACAAATCCGCGCGGAAATCATCGCGCGCCGCGATATAGCTGCGCATGTGCTCTTCGTGGCCCAGCGTCCGTGCGATGTGCACTGCCGCCTCGTATCCCGCGAGCGCCCAGAAGTTGTCCCAGTACGAGTGCATCGGCTTCGCCGCGTAGCCCTCGTGACTGATCGAAGCCGGCATCAGTCCGTAGAACGCCTTGCGCTCGCCCACCTGGTTCTTCGCAATGCGCTCGGAGCGGCGCAGCTTCTCCATGTACTCGACTGTCCGGCGCACCGCCGGCCACATGTCGTGCAGCAATGCCATGTTCCGACCATAGCGATACGTCTCGTGCACCAGGAAAAGGAACTCACCTTGACTGTCGTTCTCAGGAATGGGGTCCGCGCCGCGCCGGTCGACGCAGCAGGGAATCTTGCCGGTGCTGAACTGATACGGCGCATACCAGCGCAGAAATTCCTCAACCACATCCTGCTGTCCGAGCCGCAACAGCATCTCGGAGGTCATTGCGGCGTCGCGAATCCATGAGCGCTCGTAAGCGCGCGAACCGGGCTGCAACGCGGGGCCGTCGCGATTGATCAGAACGTGCGCCAGTGCGGTTCGCAAGGTATCGTGCACAGCTTGCTCCTCGGGGGGCATGCTCAGCGCGACGCGATTCAGCTTCTCGCGCCATTTCGAAGCTGTGTGCTCGAGCGATGCGGCGTCGGGCGCTCGGTCGCCGTCGAGCGGCAGATCCAACACGACCTCACGCGCGCCGCCCGCGGGAAGCTCGAACTCATATAGAAGCGCGCCCGATGCAAGGCCGCTCTCATCGTGTACGGCCTCGGGCGCGGACATCGGCTCGCGCAGCCACTCGCACGGCGGACCGGCTTCGAACGACGCCGCACGGAAATCGTGCGGCCCGTTTCTCGGGAAGACGCGCGCTTGACCGTTGACTACCGCCGCGCCGTTCGCGAATGACAGGTCTTCGATCGGGCTGACCCCCGCTGCAACGTTGAGGAACTGCGCGGGCGGATTCACTTGGAAGGGCCGCACCAGCAGCGCCAGCGTAATTCTCTGCGGCGCGCGCATCTCGTTCTCGATCCGATAGACCGCGTGCGTGACCTCCGCGCCCGGGGCCCCACTAGCGTATGCAGTCACGTCGAGGCTCACGCCTGCACGCCGCCAATGCACGGACGGAATCGGCAAGTAGCCATCCGCCAGCGAATGGTCGATGTCCACGTCGGCCCAGCTCAGCCACTCGCCGTCGACGCGCATCACCGGCTCCAGCGAGAACGAGCCCTTGCGAAGCTCCAGGGCGCCATCTTCGGACAGCATGCTCTCGTGCTGACCGCCGTCCACGCCGACGATCGTCCAATACGTTTGCTCGCCCATATAAGCGCGCGGATAGCAGCCCCGCTTCGCGTTCTGCGCCAGCGAGGCGATGAACGCATTAGGCGAGGCGCCGAACTGCAGATCTCGCACGTGCACCTCGCGAACGCCGTAGCCCAGCGCCGACTCGGGCATTGTGATACGAATGTAGCGCGCTTCGGATTCCGGCAGGAGGTGCGAGTCGCGTCCGCCGTTCCCCGTCTCGACAGTGCGTACCCGGCGCCATTCGACCCCGTCCATCGAAAGCTCGATCCCGTACGCGCTGGCGTGCAAGTCGGGCGTCCAGTCGATCTCGAGTCCGCCGAATTCCTTCGGATGCTGCATGTCGATCTGCAGCTGTTGCGCGCCGGGCTGGCTGCGCCACGACGTCTGCGGCTTGCCGTCGATGGCGTGCGCCGGCGGATGGCGCTCTTGTGCGGATGAGGCGGTCGCGATGAACCGGGCGTCGGCTGGCGGCGGTTCGAGCGGTTTGATCGCCAGCCGATCGAACCATAGTCGTCCGCGTCCGCCCGCCTCGCCGGCCGTCACGACGAATTCGATGGAATCGAAGCGGCGCAGCGTGCGTTCGCTGGTCGGCCCCCAGGCGAACTCTATTTCGCGTTTGCGGATACGCACCAGGCGCCATTCACCCGTGAAGTCGTAGTTGGCGCGCCGATACCACCATACGTTGTCGCCGGATGCGTCGACAAATTTCACCTCCAGGTTGTTGCGGCCGCTCTCGCCGCGCATCCAGAAAGAGATTTCGAAGTCGTCGGGCGCCTCGGTCGGAAGCTTGCGAGTCGCCGCGGCGTAGCCGGCCGTGCCCGCCAGGTCGAATTCGAGCACCAGCGCTCCATTCTCGACGCCGCGACCCTCGTGTACGGCGGCGTTCACGTCGTCGGACGCGAGCGATCGCCAGGCGGATATGTCATCCATCTCATCGAGTACTCGCATCTCGACAGGATCTTGCTGAGCTGCACTGCGTGTGATCAGCAGCAACACCGCCGCAACCGCCGCTGCGGCCGCCCACGCGGCTCGTCGATTCCGCGGAGCGCGGGGCCGGGCCGGCCGGCGGGTCCGATGGCGGCGATCAGACCTCTCAGGGCGATGCGGCCTCATGGCTGACGATCGTCTCAACCCTTCACGCCGCCGGCCAGTATCCCGGCGATGTAGTACCGCTGCAGCCCAAGGAACAGTATGAGCACCGGCGCAACCGTGATCACAGCGCCGGCCATCATCATTTCATTCTCCTGAACGTGCTCGCGGGACAGTCCGGCCAGCGCCACCGGCAGCGTGTACATCTCCTGGCTGGTCAGCACGATCAGCGGCCACATGAAGTCGTTCCAAGTCGCGAGGAAGGTCAGGATGGCGAGCGTGACCAGAATGGGCCTCAGCAGCGGGATCACCAGCCACCAGAAAATGCGCCGTTCGCTCGCCCCATCGATGCGCGCCGCTTCCAGCAGCTCATCCGGCAAGGAAAGCGCATACTGACGAATCAGGAAGATGCCGAACACCGTAGCAAGCGAGGGAACCAGCACTCCTGCGTAGGTGCTCACCAGCCCGAGTTCCTTGACCAGCGCGAACAAGGGAATCAGCGTGACCTGCGCAGGGATGACCAGAGCGCCGAGCAGCGCCTGGAAGATACGATCGCGCCCGCGGAAACGCAGCTTCGCGAATGCGTAGCCGGCCATGGTGTTGAACGTGAGCGAGATGATCGTCGCGAGCGTCGCGACGACGGCGCTGTTGAAGAGATAGCGCCCTGCCGCCTGCCCTGCGAACAGCTCTCGGTAGTTCTCGAGCGTCGGCGCATCGGGCAGCAACGGCGGTGGATAGGTGCTCGCGGCGCCGCTCGGCATGAACGACACCGAGAGCATCCAGAACAGAGGAAACACCGTCACGACCGCTGCGAACAGCAGGATGGCGTTCACGGCGACGACGGCAGGCGTGCGCTTCATGCACGCGCCTCCCGTCGGCCGATCCGAAGCTGGAGCAGTGTAACGATGAACATGAGAATGAAGAGCAGGAATGCGACGGCGGAGGCCCGTCCCAGGCTCCACCACTTGAACCCCTCTTCGTACATGAAGTACAGCACGCTGAGCGTGCTCTGCAGCGGCCCGCCCTCCGTCATCACGTACGGCTCGGCGAACAGCTGAAAATAGCCCACCATGGTGAGAATACTGACCAGCAACAACACCGGTCCGAGCCCCGGCACGGTGATGTGGCGGAAGGTCTGCCAGGCCGAAGCGCCGTCGATTCGCGCCGCTTCGTACAGCTCCTCCGGGATGTTCTGCAGCGCCGCGAGCAGGATGATCATGTTGTAGCCGAAGTTCTTCCACACGGCCAGGATGACGATCGCCGGCATCGCCCAGCGCGGATCACCCATCCAGTCGATCGGCTCAACGCCGATCTGCGCCAGGGCGAAGTTCAGGAAGCCGTAGCGGGCGTGAAAGATGTAGCGCCATACCACGGCGACCGCGACCAGCGTGGTGACTACCGGCGCGAAGAAGATCGTGCGGAACAACGCGCGAAAGCGAGCCAACTTCGAATTCACGAGCAGCGCCGCGACCAGCGACAATCCGATCGACAAGGGCGCGCCGAGGACGACGAAGTAGAAGGTGTTGCCGAGCGCCTTCCAGAACAGCGGGTCCTGCAGCAAGGTGTAGTAGTTGCGCAATCCGACGAAGCGCAGATTGGCGCGATCGCTGAGCGCATAGAGGTCGAAATCGGTCAGGCTCATGATGAACGCGCCTGCGACCGGCAGGAAGAAGAACAATCCAAGCGCCAGCAGCGCAGGCGCGATGAACAGCCAGGCGGCGCGTTCGAGGCTCACGAGGCGCGCTCCCTCTGCAACATCCAGCGGCGCTTCTCCAAGATCTGATCGGTGCGACGATCGAGTCCTCGCACCGCCTCATCCACACTGAGGACGCCCTGCACGACGCGCTCGGCGGCCAGCTTCATCTCGTTGGCGATACGCTCCCACTCTGGAACCTTCGGCGGCGAACGGACCCGCTCGAGCTGAATGCGGAAGGCGCGCGCGTGCGACGAGGCGGCCAGCACCGGCGCTCGCCAGCTCGTGCGCCGCGGCGGCATGTCGCCGGTCAGCTCGTAGAACCGGCCCTGGACGTCCGGCTGCGACAAGTGCTCGGCGAGCAACCAGGCTTCCTCTTTGCGTTCGGAGCTTCGGAAGATCACCAGGCTCGCGCCTCCCGCGATGGACACGCCGGGCCCGTGCGGGCCGGGCATCGGCACCGTCATCCAGGCGTCCTGCAGGCGCGGCGGCAGACGCCTGCGGAACTCGGCGATGTTCCATGGCCCGGAGATATAGAAGGAGAAAAAGCCTTTGCCGAATTCGTCCCACACGTTCGAGATCTGGGTGTTGGTCATGCGGGGAGCAAGGTCGCGCTCGAACATGCTGTTGTAGAAGCGCAGCGCGCGGCGGAAGCCTGCGCTGCGGAAAGCGCCCCACTCGCCGTCGCCGCGCAGCAGCGGCTCGCCCTGCTGGAGCGCAAGAACGAGCAACGGCTCGAATTCATTCAGCGGCAGAAGGATCGCGTAGCGCTGCGGACCGACGAGTTCCTTCACGGCGGCGAGCATCCGCAGCCACTCGTCCCAGGTTTCGGGCGGCGCTGCAAACCCGGCCTCGCGCAGCAAGTCGCGGCGATAGAACAGCAACCGTGTATCGACGTACCAGGGCACGCCGTACAGGACGCCGGCAATGCGATTCGCCTCGACGAAACCCTGGAAGTAATCATCCAACGCCGTGACGCGCGATGCTTGCGCTGCGTGGTCCAGAGGTTCGAGCGCGTCGATCGCGGTGAACTCTGCGATCCACGTGTTGCCGAGCTGGCAGAGGTCCGGCAGCGTGCCGCCAGCGTACGCCGTCAAGAGCTTTTCGTGTGCGGCGGTCCACGGCAGCTTCTGTACGTCCACACGGATATGCGGGTGCAGCGCTTCGAAGTCGCGGACCAATTCGGCCGCCATCTCGCCTTCCCGCCCGACGGCCCAGAATCGAACGACCTTGCGCCGGTCCGCCAGGTCCGCGCAGCCGGCTGCGCCCACGGCCGCACCGGCCAACAGCCCGATCGTGCGGCGGCGGGTGATCATGGCGAGGGCGATGCGCCCGAGCCGGCGCCCAGCTGCGTGGCGCTCGTCGTTGGCGGCGGCGGCGCGGTCGGAAGCGGTTCGCTCAGCCATCCGCCCGTGAACCCGGCGCGCTCCAGCCCGCGACGGATATACGGGTTGCGGCGCATGAGCTTCCAGATGAGCTCACTGCGCCAATTCTCGATCATCGCCACGATCGCGCCCTGGTCGATGCCCAGATAGTCGTCCGCCACCCAGCCGATATCGGGGACGATGCGTCCGTGCCGCAGCGGCACGTCGGTATACGTGAAGCTCGGGTTCACGGAATCCAGGAAACCGTAGCGCTGATAGAGATGCTCGCCGAACCGCGCGCGGAACGCGCGGATGGTCGGAATGACGATTTCCGGCGCGAATGCGATCGACGCCACCGCCGCCGTTGGAGCAATCGTCCCGTCGTCGAGCACGTAGGGCGTAGCCGTGGCGCGCGCTGCGTAGGTGAAGAAGCCGCGCTCCTCGCCGTCGAAGATCTGCACCGTGTCGGCCGGTCCGTCGCAGGCCGTCAGTCCCCAGATTTCGCTGTCATAGCCGCGCCAGCGCATCGGATTCTGGATCGCGTATTCGCGCTGTGCGTATGTGGCGCGACGACTGTTCTCGAAATAGTCGACGCCCTTCTCTCGCATGAACTCGTCCTGGATGCCGCGGAAATCGATCCAGATATGCGAGTACTGGTGGCCGAACATCGGCCCGAAGCCGAGGAATTCGAAACCGAAGTAGCGACCCCAGTAGTCCTTGTACGTCTTGAGCCACTCGTCCCAGGCGTCCGTGTCCACCGGATGCGTCGGCGAAGCGAGCGCCAGGATGTATAGCAGCATGGCTTCGTTATAGCCGCGCCAGTCGAAACGCAGGAACCCGGTTTCCGGCCTCCAGCCGTGCGAGATGATGGGCGGACGGTTCTGGGACCAGCTCCATTCGACGCGACGGTAGAGCGCCTCGGCGATTTCGCGAATCTCACGCTCGGAGCGGGTGTCGCGGTCAAAATACGTCTGGGCGAGCAGCACTCCCGCAAGCAGCAGCGCCGTATCCACGGTCGACAGCTCCGACAGGCCGAAGCGCGCACCGTCCTCCATATCCACGAAATGGTAGAAGAAGCCCCGGTAGCCAATCGTGCCGCGCTCTTGCGGACCCTGCGGCGCTTGCAGCAGGAAACGCAGCGTGCGCAGCGTGCGGGCGCGCGCCTGCGAACGCGAGATGTAGCCGCGCTCCACGCCGATCACGTAGGCCGTCAGACCGAAGCCGACCGCCGCAGTGCTGGCGAACGACGGCGACGGGTAACGGTCCGGGATGAGACCGTTCTCGCGATTGGCGGTATTCCAGAAGAAGCGGAACGTGAGCCGCTGAAGATTGTTGATTACCGGATCGCCATCCCGCTCCGGATCGAACGCCCGGGAACCCTCCACGATTACACCCGGAATCTCCTGCTGGGCGGCCAGCCGCCCAGGAATGCTCGCAATCAGCGCAACGCACATCGTCGCGCACATCATTCGACCGACCGACGGCGACCGATGCATCCAGGCCGTCACGGAAGCTCGCGGCGACCAACGACGGCGGGCGCTCGCAGGCGCCCGCAGCGCTGCAGACGACCTGCCCGCCCCGCGTAGCCCGGGCGCCGTTCGCAGCCCCGTGTACGAATCCTCATGGCGTGCTCCCGCAGCGTGAGGAGGCGCGTAAGCAACGTTCACGCCCGAGGAAATGTTTCGATGCACCGCCGCGTCGGACTGCTCACCCGTACGCGCGATCGCTGCTGAGGCGTGGCGGGCCTCTTGCACGAAGGCGAGCGCCTACCGTCCGCGCGGCCCGAATCCACCTCCGCCCGGCGTCTGGATCACGAATACGTCGTCCTTCTCCATCTGCGTCTCGTATGTCGCGCCGAACTCCTCGAGCGCGCCGCTGGCGCGCTCGATCCAATTCCTGCCAGGCAGCGCCGGGTCGGCGCCATGCAGTCCAAACGGAGCGACTCTGCGGCGATTCGCCAGCAGCACTGCGGACATGGGCGCGAGGAAGCGGATGCGCCGCTCGACGCCGTCGCCGCCGCGGCGCCGGCCCGCCCCGCCCGATCCGCGGCGGATGCGAAAAGCGTCCAGACGCACGGGGAAGCGCCACTCGAGCACTTCCGGATCGGTAAGCCGCGAATTCGTCATGTGCGTCTGTACGGCGTCCGCGCCGTCGAAATCCGGCCCGGCGCCGGCGCCGCCGGCGATCGTCTCGTAGTACTGTTGTGCTCCGTCGCCGAACGTGAAGTTGTTCATTGTGCCCTGGCTCGCGGCAAGCACGCCGAGCGCACCGTACAGGCAGTCGGTGATGACCTGCGAAGTTTCCACATTGCCGGCCGCCACCGCCGCGGGATGCCGCGGATTCAGCATGCAGCCTTCCGGCGCCACGATACGCAGCGGCTTCAGACAACCGGCGTTCATGGGAATGTCGTCATCGACCAATGTGCGGAAAACGTACAGCACGGCGGCGCGCGTCACCGGCAGCGGTGCATTGAAGTTGTCGGGCGCCTGCGGGCTCGTACCTGTGAAATCGACCAGCGCTTCGCGTCGCACGCGGTCGGTGCGGATCGCGACGCGCACGATGGAGCCGTTATCGAGCGGATGCTCGAAATCGCCGTCCGCGAGCACATCGATGACCCGTCGCACGGCTTCCTCCGCATTGTCCTGAACGTGCTGCATGTACGCGCGCACCACGTCGCGTCCGAAATGCGCTACCGCGGCGCGCAGCTCATCGGCGCCCTTCTGACAAGCCGCCGCCTGGGCGCGCAGATCGGCGAGGTTCTGCTCGATGTTCCGCGCCGGATAGCGTGCGCTCGCCAGACGCCGGCGGATGTCCTCCTCGAGGAACATGCCGGCGGCCACCAGCTGGACGTTGTCCAGCAGCACACCTTCCTCGTCGATATGCCGGGACCGCGCAGGCATCGAGCCGGGCGTGAGCCCGCCGATGTCCGCATGATGCCCGCGCGCTGCAACGAAGAACTCCGCAGCCGACCGCGCGCCGCCATCGTCCGCAGGGTCGATGAACACCGGCATCACTACCGTCACATCCGGCAGGTGCGTCCCACCAGCGTACGGCGCGTTCAGCACATACATATCTCCGCGGCGCATCGTCCGCCCGCGGCGCCGGATGACTTCCTGGACCGACTCGCCCATTGATCCGAGATGCACTGGCATGTGCGGCGCATTGGCGATGAGCTGACCCTGCGCGTCGAACACGGCGCAGGAAAAGTCGAGCCGCTCCTTGATGTTCACCGAACTCGCCGTGCTGGCGAGCGCGACGCCCATTTGCTCGGCGATCGACATGAACAGGTTGTTGAACACTTCGAGCAGGATCGGATCGCTGTGAGTCCCTATGGCCGCCTCACGCTGCATGGGTTCGATTCGCCGCAGCAACAGCTCGCCATGACGCAAGACTTCGGCCCGCCAGCCGGGCTCCACGACCGTCGTGGTGTTCGCTTCGAGAATCACCGCCGGCCCGACGACCTGGTCGTCGACGCCGAGTTGCGTGCGATCGTAGAAAGGCGTATCGATCCAGGCGCCCGCGAAATAGACAGGTCGACGTGCGACGCATCGCAGGCGTCGCGAACCGCGGCGCCGCGCGACGCCTTTTCCGGCGCATCTGTCCGTATCGGGGCCGCCTTGCTCCGGCAGAGCTCGCGCCTCGACGGCGATCGACTCGATCACCAGCGCGCGACCGGGCGTCAGGAATCCGTAGCGGGCGCGATACTGTCGCTCGAATTCGTCAATGACCGCTTCCGGTGCGCTGGCCGGCTCGGCGGCGAACTCGAGCGTACTGTCGGCGCCGGAGTACTTCAGCGACCAGCGGCGTTCCGTCGAGATGCGGGCGGACTCGACGCCCTGGCGCAGCAAGTCATCGCGGGCTGCGGCCTCTAGCGCGACGAAGGCGCTCTCGAGCGGCGCGAGCGCGGCCTCGCTGAGCGGCGCTTCCCATGCGCGCTGCTTCACGACCGTCACTTCGGCGAGACCGATGCCGTATGCGGACAACACGCCCGCAAGCGGGTGCAGCAGAGCCGTTTTCATACCGAGCGCATCAGCGACCAGGCATGCGTGCTGCCCCGCTGCGCCGCCGAAGCAGCACAGCGTATATTCGGTGACGTCATGACCGCGCTGCACTGAGATCTTCTTGATCGCGCTGGCCATGTTGTCGACGGCTATACGTATGCAGCCCGCAGCGAGCTGCTCCGGCGTCTGCGCGGCGCCGCTGGCCTGCGACACTTCTTCGGCCAGCGCTGCGAAGCCCTGAGTCACGCGCTGCGCATCCAGCGGCAGGTCGCCCGCCGGTCCGAACACCGCAGGGAAGAAATCCGGCTGCAGGCGCCCCAGCAACACGTTGCAGTCGGTCACGGTCAGCGGTCCGCCGCGCCGATACGCCGCCGGCCCGGGATTGGCGCCCGCGGATTGCGGCCCCACGCGCAATCGCACGCCGTCGAAGCGGCAAATGGAGCCGCCTCCGGCGGCTACCGTATGGATCTGCAGAATCGGCGCGCGCAGCCGAACGCCGGCCACCTCGGATTCGTAAGAGCGCTCGTAACGCCCGGCATAGTGCGCAACGTCGGTCGACGTGCCGCCCATGTCGAAGGTGATGATGCGGTCGAAGCCGGCGCGCACGGCGACCTTTACCGCGCCGACGACGCCGCCGGCGGGGCCGGACAGCACGGCGTCCTTGCCCCGGAAGCGGCGAGCATCCACCAGGCCGCCCGATGACTGCATGAACTGCAGGCGCACGCCCGGCGCCTGCGCCGCCGCTTGGTCGACGTAGCGGCGCAGCACCGGAGAAAGATATGCGTCCACGACCGTCGTATCTCCCCGCGAGACGAGCTTGATGAGCGGGCTGACTTCATGGGACGCGGAGATCTGCGTGAAACCGATCCGCCTTGCAAGCGCCGCAACCTGTTGCTCATGTTGCGGATAGCGGTATCCGTGCATGAACACGATCGCGCACGCGCGCACGCCGCGCTCGAACGCCTCGCGCAGCTCTCGTTCGGCGCCCGGCAGATCCAGCGGACGCACGATCTGCCCGTGCGCGCCAATCCGCTCGTCGATCTCGAGTACGCTCTCGTACAGCATCTCCGGCAGCTCGATGCGCCGTACGAAGAGCTTCGGGCGATGCTGATACCCGATGCGCAATGCATCCGCGAAGCCGCTGGTGATCAGCAGCACGGTGCGCTCGCCCCTGCGTTCGAGCAGCGCGTTGGTCGCGACCGTCGTGCCCATCCTTATGGACTGGACGCGCGCGGCGGGGATCGGCTCGTGCGGTCGGAGCGACAGGACGTCCCTGACGGCCTGCACGGCCGCATCCGTATAACGCTCAGGATTTTCCGAGAGGAGCTTGCGAGCAACGATCTCGCCGGCCGGACCGCGGGCGATGACGTCGGTGAACGTGCCGCCGCGGTCGATCCAGAACTGCCAGCGACCGCGCTCGCAGCTGCGGTCGTTCTTGCTCTTCATCGTTGCAATACGGGACAGGGCGACGCTGATCGCTCCGCCGCATCGATCACTCGTTCCGCATCTTGCGTGCGACGTCCTCGGCCTGCGCCATCACGCGCAGCACGTTCTCGCCGGCCAGCATCTGCAGCTCACGATCGCTCCAGCCGCGGCGGATGAGCTCAGCGAACAGATAGGGGTAGCCGGATACATCCGAGAGTTTCTCAGGCCACAGATCATTGCCGTCGTAATCCGCGCCGATGCCGATATGTTCGACGCCGGCCGCCTCTCTGATGTGCTCGATGTGGTCGGCCACCTTGCTCAGCGAAACCGTGGGAATCTGCACGCCGTCCATGATCTCGGCGTAAATCCGGCTGCGTTCCTCAGCGGACTTGCCTTCGGCGCGGCGCTTGGCTTCCTCGATCGCCGGCATCTGTATGCGCGAGACCTCCGGATCGACGAAGCCGGCTACGAAAGTCGCCATGACCACGCCGCCATTGTCGGCGAGCTGGCGCAGCAGATGGTCCGGCACGTTGCGCGGGACGTCGCACAGGGCGCGCGCGGAAGAATGGGAGAAGATCACCGGCGCCTTGGAGATGCGCATCGCATGCGCGGCGGTCGCATCCGATGTATGCGAAAGGTCCACGAGCATGCCCAGCCGGTTCATTTCGAGCACGACCTTCTCGCCGAACTCCGTCAAGCCGTCGTGTTTCGGCGCCTGAGCCGCCGAATCGGCCCAGTCCGTATGCGAATTGTGCGTCAGCGTCATGTAACGCACGCCAAGGTCGTAATAGGCGCGCAACGCGCCGAGGGAGTTCTCGATGGCATGGCCGCCCTCGACGCCCAGCATGGAGGCGATGCGCCCATTGCGGTGCGCATCCCGCACGTCCGCCGCCGAGGTCGCGAGCTGCAGCGCTTCCGGGTAGCGCTCGATCATGCGCCGGGCGATGTCGATCTGCTCGAGCTGCGTGCGCGCGAAGCCGCCGGGCGCCTCGCTCGGGGTATACACCGACCAGAACTGGGCGCCGACCCCGCCCTGCCGCAGGCGCTCGAGATCGGTTTGCCCGGGAACGCGGCTGCTGATGTCATACCGCTTCACATCGCCGCGCGCGGCTTCGTGCGTGCGAATGACCCAGGGAAGATCGTTGTGTCCGTCGATCAGAATGGTTTCGCGCAGCAAGCGTCGCGCGTGCTGCAAGGATTCGGATTCGGACGCATCGGCGCTGCACGCCGACGCCGCGAGAACAAGCGTCAGGATCAGGAAAGCAGATCGGATGGCGTATTGCACGAACCCTCCCTCTCGAGTGGCGCGCGACGATTTGCAGGCGCCTGCAGCCAGCGCAGATGCGGACGGATCGATTCTCCTACGACCCGGCGAATGGCGACAAATCCAACTCTGCGCGGCCGGCGGACCGTGCGTCCGCCGGCGCTCGGTTGCGGGTTATCAGGCGAACTCTGGCTGCGTCGCAGCCGCACCCGACGCCTCGTCCTTGCCGCATGAGCCGTGGTCAGCGGGAGGCAAGTGCACGCGCACGCAATTCCGGCCAGCGCGCTTGGCTTCGTAGAGCGCCGCATCCGCACGCTGCAGCATGCTGCTCGGCGTGTCGCCCTGTCTCGACATGGTCAGGCCGATGCTGACGGTGATGCGCCGCTCGGCGAGCCAGCGTCGCGTGTCAATGGTCATCACGTGCTCGCGAAACCCCTCGGCCAGACGCAGCGCCGTCTGTTGAGCGACGCCCGGCAGCACCACAACGAACTCCTCGCCGCCGAGCCGACCGAGGAACGCCGGATCATGCACCTTGTCCCGCAGCGCGCAGGCGACCAGCTTGAGCGCCTCGTCGCCCTCCGGATGGCCGTGCTGATCGTTGATGCTCTTGAAATGATCAATGTCGATGATCAGCATCGCGCACGCGCCGGCGCCGGCTTCCTGCAGCAGCGGTTCCAAGCGCGAAAGCACCGCACGCCGATTGGGCACGCCGGTCAGCTCGTCAGTCATCGCCAGCCGTCGCATGCGACGTGTGGTCCGCCATTGGTGCACCGCCAGCGTGGCCAGCAGACCGGCCAGCGCGACGGTGAGAGCGATCACGATCGCCTGCAGACGACGGGCCCGTCGTTCCTGCGCGAGCGCCTTCTGGTTCGCTTCATTCTCGCGCGTCAGCAGCGCGTTCTCTTTGTCCTTGGCTGCAGTGTCGAACTCGATCTTGAGCGTGGCGAAGCGCTGGTCGATCTGATTGCGAAATATCTGCTCGGCAGTCGCCTGCGCCTGCACTTGGTAGGCGTGCGCCTCGCGCCAGTCGCCCATTCCGGCCTCGACGGCAGCGAGCTCCGAGTAGGTCTCGCGCAGCTCGCTGCGCGCCTCTGCGCCGCGGTAGATATCGAGCGCCTGGCGAAGCGCCGCGGCGCTGGCGGGCAGATTTCCGATGCGATGAAGCGCAACGCCGCGCGCCAGCTGAATCTGCGCATAAAGCCGGGCGTCTGGAGTGCGCTGCTGCAGCTCCGCAGCACGATCGAGCATGGCGAGCGCGCCTTGTGGATCGCCGTTCGCATTCATCACTGCAGCCAGACCGCGCAGCGCATAGGCCTCGCCGCGCTCATACTGCAAGTCGCGGGCGATCGTGTAGCTTTCTTGGAAGGCGGTTTGCGCAGCCTTCCATTCCTGGAGGTTCTCGTGGGCGCGACCCAGATTGTGCAACGTGACGCCCAGTTCGCGCCGCAGACCCGCGTCTCGCTGCGCCTTGACAGCCCGCTCGTACATGTCCCGCGCTTGGGCGTAGTCGCCCATGCGGTTGTACAGAATGGCGATGCTGTTGATGGTGGTCAGCGCATGATTCGGCAGACCGATGCTGTCGTACAGCGCCTGCGCGCGCTTCAGATCGGCCAATCCCGCCGCGTACTCACCGAGCACGCCCAGCACATAGCCCCGGGAGAACAGCGATGCGGCCAGCATCTCCTCGTCGCCGGCATCGGCGGCGACGCTGACCGCCTGATCAAACAGCTGGCGGGCCCTGGCGTTCTCCCCCGCCGTCTCGAGTATGGTCCCCTCGCATTCCAGCACGCCGGCCAGCAAACCCGGTCGGGCGGCCTGGGGAAGCAAGGCGCGCGCCTGGGCGGCCTGCTCCTCGGCCGCGGCGCGATCGCGCTCCGAGAGATGACCACACAGCAGCGTACGCGCCTGAATCTCGAGGTCCGGGTTGGGCTGGATCGCCAGCAACTCGAGCGCCGCCTGCGCGGCGCGGCTGCTGGCTTTCGGGTCCGTGCGCACCGCACTCGCGGCGCGCTCGATCAGCACTTGCGCCGGGTGCACGCTGTCCGTCGCCCCTGCCGCCTGGAATCCAGCCAGGGCGAGCAGGCAGGCGCACGTGCGGCGCACGGGCCAACGGAAACGCGGGTTCGGTGCTGACAACGGCGAAAGAGCGGTCGCGGACGCTGGTAGTGGCGCGAATGGTATCGGGATCCGCAGTCAAAGATCCACCGCTAGCGAACGTTGCGAACCGCATCACAAGCCCCCCCCGCCGCGCGGGACCAGGCGGATCCGGGGCGCCGCAGCGTCCGGCTTTGCAACCAACCGAATCACACCATCGCCGATGCCTGTGGCACGCCATCCTGCGAACTGTCCGTATGGGCGTCTTGACGAACGTCTGCATAATGCCCCTCTCATCCGCCCTAACGGGAGCAAGAGTCGGAGAGCCCCCTCGCGGCGAACGGTTGCCGCCGCAACACGTTCGCACGGCCGACGTCAGCCGCCGCGGCCCAGTCCACTTGCTTGTTCTCGTGCAGCCAGCCTTTGCTTTCGCATCGTCTCTACCGGCGCACAAGGCATTACCATGAAACGCCGCGAGTTCCTCCAGTCATCCAGCGCCGTCGCGCTTTTCGCTCTCTCGTCGCGCCGAGCGGCGTATGCGGCGGTGCGATCCGGCGCGACGCCCGATGTAGCGGCAGTCACGGGAGACGGCCGACCGATCACGCTGCGAGGCGCCGACGTCGAAGACTTGGCGGCGCAGTTGCGCGGTCCACTGCTGCTCGCCGGCGATGACGGTTACGAGGAGGCGCGGCTCATCCTCAATCCGTCGTTCGACAAGCGTCCAGCGCTCATCGCGCAAGTCACCGGCGTCGCGGACACGCAGGCGGCCGTGCGATTCGCCCAGGCGCACCAGCTGCTGTTGGCGGTGAAGTGCGGCGGACACAGCCACTCCGGACAATCGACCTGCAATGGCGGAATGATGATCGATCTGAAGGATTTGCGCGGTGTACGAGTCGATCCCCGGGCGCGCCGCGCCTGGGTGGACGGCGGCACGCTGTTGGGCCATGTCGATCACGAGAGCACGGCGTGCGGACTGGTGACGCCGCTCGGCACAGTTTCGCACACTGGCGTCGGCGGCTTGACGCTCGGCGGCGGATTCGGACGACTGTCGCGCCGCTACGGCATGGCGATCGACAACCTGGAATCGGTCGATCTTGTTACGGCTGACGCGCAGTTGCGTCGCGCCAGCGCCGCGGACCATCGTGATCTGTTCTGGGCGCTGCGCGGCGGCGGCGGCAATTTCGGCGTGGCCGTCACGTTCGAGTTCCGACTGCACCCGATGCGTCGGCAGGTGATCGCCGGCAAGCTCACGTTCCCGATCGAGAAGGCGCGCGACGTATTGAGGATGTTTGCGGATTACGCTCCGGAAGCGCCGGATGAGCTTTACATGGATCCGGTTCTTCTCCGGCCGCCCGGCGGCGCGCCGGGCCTCGCCACTGTAGAAGTCTGCTACTCAGGTGAACACGCCGACGCCGAGCGCGCGCTCGCTCCGCTGCGCAAGCTGGGAACGCCGCTGCAGGATACGATTCAG
>Ga0079224_100000149_pt1 | contig 56788 bp, 45 predicted proteins | sample Stecom2015_FD_80414 | JGI IMG/M metagenome (GOLD analysis project Ga0079224, IMG submission 80414) | Agricultural soil microbial communities from Utah to study Nitrogen management - Steer compost 2015 | ecosystem: Environmental > Terrestrial > Soil > Agricultural land | place: USA: Utah... | reverse complement strand
ACGCGGCGGACCGGCGCGTGGCGAGCGTGCGCCGAGTCCTCGCGCCGCGGCCCACGACTACGGCGCTCGCCCGCCGCGACATCGGAGAGAAAGGGATGCGCATCGGCCTCCCCGTCGGCGAGTGCTTCATTCCGGCCGACGAGGTGATCGAAGAGCGGGGCATCACCGACGTGATCCCCGCCATCCGCGACGTTGCCGTCGCGCCCGACGGCACGCTCTGGATCCAACGCCGGGTCGCCAGAGATGAGCTGGCGCCGATCGACATCATCGTCCCCGACGGCGCCTACCTCGGCACGCTCCCGCCGGGCTCGCCCTTCCCGGCCGAATTCCTGCCCGACGGCCGGATCGCCGTGCTGGAAGAGGACGATCTGGGCGTACAGCACGTGGTGGTCTACCAAGTTCGGCGGTGACGGCCCCCACGGGGCCGATACGCCCGGCCGCCGGGCCAATGCTCGGTCCTGACGCACCACACGGAGGCACGAAGAGGATTTGCACTCGATGGCGGAGTTCGCGATCTTACTGGGGGCTCTTGACTTCAGACCACGGATGACCATGAGAAAGCTGCTGAATCGCGGTTGGCTCACGCTCCTCGCCGTTCTCTTCCTCCCGGCGACGCTGGCGGCGCAGCAGGCGCCGCCGCCGGAGCTACGGCACATCGAGGCCTTCATCGAGCGAGGGATGAAGGATTGGGCGATCCCCGGGCTCGCCGTCGCGGTCGTCAAGGACGACCAGCTCGTCTGGGCGCGCGGATTCGGGGTCCGGCGCCTGGGCGATCCGACGCCGGTCGACGAGAACACGCTCTTCAACGTCGCCTCGGTCTCGAAGGCGTTCACCGCGGCGGCCCTGGGGATCCTCGTCGACGAGGGGCGGCTCGACTGGGACGACCCCGTCGTCGACCACATCCCGTACTTCCAGCTCTACGACCCGTACGTCACGCAGAACACGACGATCCGCGACCTCCTCGCGCACCGGGTCGGGATCGGACGAATGACCGGGAACCGGCTCCGCTGGATCTCGCACCGCGACCGCGAGGAGCAGATCCGCCGGATCCGGCACCTCGGCCCGGAACAGCCCTTCCGGCAGGGTTACGTCTACAGCAACGTGATGTACATGGTCGCGGGCGAGATCGTGCCGGCCGTGACCGGGCAGAGCTGGGAGGACTTCGTGCGCGAGCGGATCTTCCAGCCGCTCGGGATGGAGCGGAGCCTGACGTCGGTCAAGCAGCTCCGGCCGGGCGAGAACGTCGCCTACCCGCACCAGGAAATCGAGGGCGAAGTCGTCGAGATCCCGCGCCGCGACTTCGACGGCGTCGGACCGGCGGCGTCGATCCACTCGAGCGCGAGGGAGATCGCCAACTGGATGCGGCTGCACCTGGGCGATCCCGGCATCTTCGAGGGGCGGCGCATCCTGAGCCGCGAAGTCGTCGCGGAGATGCACCGGGCACAGAACGTGATCCGGGAGCCGGACTTCGGCTCGCTCGCCTCCTACGGCCTCGGGTGGAGCCTGGGTTCGTACGAGGGACGCCGCGTCTCACGGCACAGCGGCGCCGTCGACGGGATGAACACGATGCTCGTCCTGGTGCCGGAGGAGAACCTCGGGGTCTTCGTCACGACGAACACCTTCAACAGCTTCATGAGCGCGCTCGTCAACCAGATCATCGACGCCTATATCGGCGCCCCCGAGCGCGACTGGCACCAGATCTACTTCCAGAACTACCTCCGGCAGAAGGCGCGCGTCCAGGCCCAGCGCGACTCGATCCACGCGGCACGGGTGGTCGGCACGCAGACCAGCGTCCCGCTCGAGGGCTTCACCGGTCGGTACTACGACCCGCTCTACGCCGACGCCGAGGTCACCCTCGAGGACGGGCGGATCGTGCTCCGGCTCTGGGACGACGACGACCAGGTTGCCGACCTCGAGCACTGGCACTACGACACCTTTCGCGCGATCTGGCGCAACCGCGCTATGAGGGAGGAGTTCGTCTGGTTCACCCGCGGGCCGACGGGCGAGATCGACGCGCTCCACATCGACTGGAACCTGCGACCGGCCTTGCTGCAGGTCGGTGCCTACCCCTCGCCCTACCGGCGCGTCGCGACCTTCAGGCGGGTGGAGGGGGCGCCCGAGCGGGTCTCGCGGATCGATTAGGGGATCGGGATTCTACACCGGGGGCCGCCCGTCCCGGCGTAGAATCCCACGGCCTGACGCCCGAACACCGTCCGCCGATCCCCGCATTGACGCAATCCCCGGCCGCGGCTAGCTTTCGCGGCTATGAACGAGCAACCGATCCGCGTACGATTCGCGCCCTCGCCCACCGGGTTCCTCCACGTCGGGGGCGCGCGCACCGCACTCTTCAACTGGCTCTTCGCGCGGCATCACGGTGGCGTCTTCGTCCTCCGGATCGAGGACACCGACCGCGAGCGATCGAGCGAGGAGATGACCCGGGCCATCCTGGAGGGGATGGAGTGGCTCGGCCTGGAATGGGATGAAGGCCCGTTCCATCAGGCCGACGGGATCCAGCGCCACCGGGCCGATGTCTTCCGGCTCCTTGAAAGCGGACACGCGTACCGGTGTTTCTGCACGCCCGAGCAGCTCGCGGAGAAGCGGGCCCGGGCCGAGGACGCGAAGCTCGCGTACCGCTACGACCGGAGCTGCCTCCTCGAAGTCCCGCCGGATGAGGCGGAGCGGCGGGCGGCGGCCGGGGAGCCCTACACGGTCCGGTTCCGGGTCGGCGAGGGCAAGACCGCGTGGGACGACGCGGTCCACGGGCGGATCGAGTTCGACAACGCGGAGATCGAGGACTTCATCATCCTCCGCTCCGACGGCACCCCGATCTACAACATGGCCGTCGTGAGCGACGACCTCGCGATGCGGATCACGCACGTGATCCGCGGCGACGACCACATCTCGAACACGCCGCGCCAGATCCTCCTCTACCGTGCGCTCGGCCACGAGCCTCCGGTCTTCGCGCACGTGCCGATGATCCTCGGTCCCGACGGCCGGCGCCTCAGCAAGCGGCACGGCGCGACCGCGATCGGCGAGTACGCCGAGCAGGGGATCCTGCCCTGGGCGATGGTCAACTTCCTCGCGCTCCTCGGGTGGTCGCCCGGCGGCGACCTCGAGATCATGGAGGTCGACGAGATCATCGAGCGCTTCTCGCTCGAGGGGATCACCAAGAAGAGCGCGATCTTCGATCCGAAGAAGCTGGAGTGGCTGAACGGCCAGCACCTCAGCCGGACGCCGGCCGAGCGGCTCGAACCGCTGGTCACCGAGCGGCTCGTCGCCGCCGGACTCGCGCACCCGGAGGGCCTCGCCGAGCGCCGGGACTGGTACCACCGCCTCATCGACCTGCTCAAGGTCCGGGCGAGGAATCTGGACGACATCGTGCGCCAGGCGCGCAGCTACTTCCTCGATGAGATCGAGTACGACGAGGCCGCGGTCCAGAAGCACTGGAAGAATCCGGCCGAGGTGCGGGACCGGCTCCGGATGCTGCGCCAACGCTATGCGGCGGTGCAGAGCTGGGACGAGTCGGTGCTCGAGGCCGAACTCCGGGACCTGGCCGACGAGCTCGGGATCGGGGGCGGAAAGTTGATCCACCCGCTCCGGGTCTCCCTCACCGGGATGGCCGTCTCGCCCGGGATCTTCGAGGTCCTCGGCGCCATGGGGCCCGAACTCGCGCTCCGGCGGATCGACGCGGCCATCGAAGCCCTCGACGCACGCGCCCGGGTTGACAGCGCCGGGACGGAAACCTAAACTGCGAACCACGCACGCCCTTCCGCGTCCATAGCGGACGGGACCTCGGGCCCCTGAGGCCCGAAATCCCAGTGCGGTCGGCCACGAGCGATTCCCGCTTGCAGGCGCCGTTCGGGTCCTGACCGGAACGGCCAGTCCCGCTACGGCGAGCTCGTGGCCGGACGCGCGCAGTCCCTCGTGCCCGCGACCATCCACGTCCTCGGTCGTGGCCGGGGACACTGATCAACGGTGAGATCGCGCGGTGATACACCTTTGCCGCCATCGCTGATAATGGACCCGGGGCTTGGGCCGATCGGGCGACGTTCCCATCGCCGGGCTCACGCACCCGTTCTGTGCCGTTCCTTCCCTTTGGCCCAACCAAGCCGATCGGGAGGCGATGATGCCCGAGCCGTTGACCAGTCTGGAGCGCCGGATCCTGGATTACCTGATCGACTATCTCCGGCGGAACACGTACCAGCCGTCGATCCGTGAGATCGGCCGGCGCTTCGACATCAAGAGCACCAAGACGGTCGCAGAATACCTCCAGTCGCTGGCCGACAAGGGGTGGATCGAACGGGACCCGTCGCGGTCTCGAGGGGTCCGGATCCTCGGGGTCGACCTGAACGCGGAAACCGTTTCGGTGCCCTATTTCCACGACATGGATGCGGATGGATCGCTCGGAGAGGGAAGTGGTCCGAACGAGGCGTTCGAGGTCGACCGGAAGCTGGTCGGGCCCTGCGGCTCGTACTTCCTCCGGATGTCGGGGAGCAGCATGGCGGGCGTGGGGATCCTGGACGGCGATCTGCTCCTGGTCGAGCCGGTCGACGAGAGCGAGATCCGGAACGGGGACATCGTCGTGGCCCGCGTGAACGGCGAGCGTGTCGCGAAACGGTTGCAAACGCGTGGAGGCGAGCGGGTGCTGGAGTCGGCCGACCCCTCCCGCCCGTCGATCCCGCTGGGCCCCGAGTGGAACGCGGAGCTGACCGGCAGGGTGAGCGCGGTGTTCCGCCGATTCACGGCGCCCGACCCCCTCTCCGTGAACCCGGCGCCCTTCGAGCACGCCGCCAGGGACGAGGTGGCCCGGTAGGTCACGGCGCAGAGGGGTGTCAGCCGTCGCGTCTCGGTTGAGGCCGGAGGCCTTCGGATACACCCCTGGAGTACGGGCAGTGCAGTGTGAGTTCGACGAGGAGCGGGCCGAGGATCGGTTCTGGATGCAGCGTGCGCTGGAGCAGGCGAGCGCTGCGGCCATTGAGGACGAGGTCCCGGTCGGCGCGGTCGTCGTCCTGAATGGGCGGCTCATCGCGGAGGGAAGGAACCGTACCCGCGAGCCCGCCGACCCGATGGGGCATGCGGAGCTCCTCGCCGTGCGCCGGGCCGCGGAACGCGTGGGGCGCTGGGCGCTGCTGGACGCGACCGTCTACGTCACGCTCGAGCCGTGCGCGATGTGCGCCGGCGCCATGGTCCTGGCCAGGGTCCGGCGCCTCGTCTACGGCGCGACGGATCCGAAGACGGGGATGTGCGGCTCGCTCGGCTGCATCGTCCAGGACCCCCGCCTCAACCACCGGGTCGAGCTGACCCGTGGCGTCCTCGCCGAGGAGTCGGCCGAGCTCCTCCGGTCCTTCTTCCGCGCGCGACGTGGCCGGAGCCCATCGTGAACGATCCGCATCCGCCCATCGGTGGCGTGCACGAGGCCGCCCTCTACGTTGCCGACCTCGACCGGGCCGAGCGCTTCTGGCGGGATCTCGGGCTGCCCCTCGTCGCCCGTTCCGAGGGCCGTCACGTCTTCTTCCGCGTCGGCCGCGACGTGCTCCTCCTTTTCGACGCGGCCGCGACCTCGCGGCCGGGCGGCACGGTCCCGCCGCACGGCGCGGCCGGCCCGGTCCACGTTGCCTTCGATGTTCCCGGTCTGGACGCGCTCGGTGCGTGGCGACGACGCCTCACGGCCGCCGGGGTCGAGGTCGAGGCCGAGGTCGAATGGCCGAGCGGCGGACGATCGCTCTATTTCCGGGATCCGGATGGGAACAGCCTCGAGTTCATCACGAGGGGAAGCTGGGGGTTCTGACGCGGAAGTCGCCGCGAACGCCTCTCTCCGCTCGCACGTCCTTTGCACGGTAGATGGATGGTGGATCACGCCGTTCGGAGGCTCACCCGTGCGAGAGGAGGTCCCCTTGTTCGGAGCGGTCACGACGATGCTCGGCTACGCCAGGAAGCCGAAGGCGAAGTTTATCCTGAGGCACCCGATCAAGGCCGTTCGCATCATGAAGTTCCGGCACGACGTCAAGGAGGCGTTCACGCCCCAGCGGATCGCTCTCGGTGTGGGCGCCGCTGCGCTCGCCGTGCCGGTCGGGGTCTGGGTCGGGCGCAAATTTGCGGGCGGTTGAGGCGGCGTCGCCGCGGATGTCGCTACGGCAGCGCGAAGGCCGGGCTCCCCGAGGGAGCCCGGCCTTCGTTCACGGTCCGACGGTTCGGTCCGCCGATGCCGCCGTCGGCCTCGAGAGCGGCGCATCGGGCGCGAGGACCGGCTCGGCCGGCTCGACGACGGGCCGACCGGCGACCCGCAGGATCCCGTACAGGATCGCGAGGCCGAGCACGAGCGCCAGGGCCGGGTGCAGCCCCAGCGCGGTCGGGATGTCGCCGACCGCCATGGCGACGATCGCGACGGTCATCGCGTAGGGGAGCTGTGTTCGCACGTGGTCGATGTGGTCACACGCGGAGGCCATCGAGCTCATGACGGTCGTGTCCGAGATCGGCGAGCAGTGGTCGCCGAAGATCGAGCCGGCCATCACGGAGCTGACCACGCCGAGCAGGATCGTGTAGTTCTCGCCGCCGGCGAATCCGACGCCGGCGCCCATCGTGACGGCGAGGGGGACGACGACGGGGAAGAGGATCGCCATCGTGCCCCACGACGTGCCGGTCGCGAACGAGATCAGCGCGGCGACGAGGAAGACGAGGACCGGCAGCGCGGCCATCGGGATCGAGTCCTTGAGCACGGCAGAGAGGTAGGGCCCGGTCCCGAGCGCCTCGGTCACGGCGCCGAGCGACCACGCCAGGACGAGGATCACGATCGCGAGGACCATCGAACGCAGCCCGGCGACCCACGCCTCGATCGCCTCGGACGGCGTCAGGATCCGCTGGGCGACGGCGAGTCCGATCGCGACGACGCAGCCGCTGAGCGACGCCCAGAGCAGCGACTTGAAGGGGTCGGCGCTGCCGACGATCTCGCGGAGCGTCGCCGGACCGCCGCCCGCGGCTTCGAGCCCGGTCCAGTAGATCCCGATCAGGGCAACGACGACGACGGTCAGGACGGGGAGCGCGGCGTTGTACCAGCGCGGCACGACGCCCTCGGGCGGCTCGAGCGCGCCGCCCGACGTGTCGGCCGCCGGCATCGCGCCGGGCCGGATCAGCCCGCCACCGGTCGCCGCACGCCGCTCTGCCTCGAGCATCGGCCCGAAGTCCCGACGGGTCACCACGACCATCAGGACGAAGAGGAGCGTCAGGATCGGGTAGAAGAGATACGGGATCGAGTGCAGGAAGACGTTGAACGGGTTCTGGCTGGCCGCCAGGAGGTCCGCCTGCTGCGCCGGATCCGCGACGAGCGTGGACGCGGTACGGAGCGAGTCGCCGATCAGCGAGATCTCGAATCCGACCCACGTCGAGATGAGCGCGATCGCGGCGATCGGCGCGGCCGTCGAGTCTACGATGTATGCGAGCTTCTCACGCGAGACACGGAGCCGGTCCGTGACCGGCCGCATCGTGTTGCCGACGATCAACGTGTTCGCATAGTCGTCGAAGAAGATCGCGGTCCCCGCGAGCCAGGTCAGGAACTGTCCTCGCCGGGACGTCGTCGCGAGGCCGCGCAGTGCCTCGACGATCCCTCGGGTCCCGCCGCTCCGATTCATCACGCCCACCATCCCGCCGAGGAGGAGGCTGAAGAGCACGATCGAGACGTGATCCGGATCGCTGAGCGCACCCAGCGCGAAGCGATCGATCGTCGCGAGCGTCGCGGAAAGCGGGTTGTACGAAGAGAGCAGCAACGCGCCGAGCCAGATCCCGGCGAAGAGGGAGATCACGACCTCCCGGAAGAGGAGGGCGAGGCCGATGGCCGCGAGTGGTGGCAGCAGACTGAGCCATCCCGGCTCGATGGGTACCGTCATGGGTGCTCCCTTTGGCAGACACGATCGGAGCAAAATAATTGGATACAACGGCCCCGTAAAGGGATGACGCGGCCGCGTGGAGCCGCGTCGGAGCGCCGTGTTGACAGCCTCCGTGGCGAAGTATAACCTAGGCGCCGACCCGATCCCTTCCTCGACACCAGGCCGCGGGAATGGTGGAACTCCGACGTCAGTTGTTGATGGATGAGCGCGCCGTCGAACGTGCGCTGGCGAGAATGGCGCGCGAGATCGTGGAGCGGAACCACGGGATCCGGGGTCTCTCGTTGATCGGGATCCAGCGCCGCGGCGTGCAGCTCGCCGAGCGACTCGCGGCCGAGATCGAGCGCGCGGAGGGCGAGCGCCCACCCGTCGGGACGCTCGACATCACGCTCTACCGCGACGACCTCACGACGGTCGGGCCGCGGCCGGTCCTGGGCGAGACCCGGCTCCCGGCCGGCGGGATCGATGGGCGCGTCCTCGTGATCGTCGACGACGTCGCCTACACCGGCCGCACCGCGCGCGCCGCGCTCGACGAGCTCGCCGACTTCGGCCGCCCGGCCCGGATCTACCTGTGCGTCCTCGTCGACCGCGGCGGGCGAGAGCTGCCGATCCAGCCGGACATCGTCGGCCGGGTCGTCGAGGCGACGCCCCGCGAGCGGGTCGACGTGCTCGTCCCGGAGATCGATGGGCGTCTGGCCGTGGAACTCAGCGTACCGGAGGAGTCGTGACGTCTTCGTCGGCGTACCTCGGCAAGGACCTCGTCGGGCTCCAGGACCTGAGCGCGGACCAGATCCGCGCGATCCTGGACACGGCCGAGCCGTTCAAGGAGATCAGCGAACGGGCGATCAAGAAGGTCCCGGTCCTCCGCGGGAAGACGATCGTGAACCTCTTCTTCGAGCCGTCGACCCGGACGCGGATCTCCTTCGAGTTCGCCGAGAAGCGCCTCTCTGCCGACACGGTCAACGTGCAGTCGACCGGCTCCAGCGTCCAGAAGGGCGAGACGCTCGTCGACACCGCGCGGAACCTGGAGGCGATGCGGATCGACATGGTCGTGATCCGGCACAGCGCCTCGGGCGCGGCCCGATTCCTGGCCGACCGGATCGCGTCGAACGTGATCAACGCGGGCGACGGGCGTCACGAGCACCCGACCCAGGCGCTCCTCGACATGCTCACGATCCGCGACAAGCTGGGGCGCCTCGACGGCGTACGCGTCTGCATCGTCGGCGACATCCTGCACTCGCGGGTCGCGCGGTCAAACATCTGGGGGCTGACCCGGCTGGGCGGCGAGGTCGCCGTCTGCGGCCCGCGCACGCTCCTCCCGACCGATGTGGAGGAGCTCGGCGTACACGTCTTCTCGCGGATCGAAGAGGCGATCGAGTGGGCCGACGTGCTCAACGTGCTGCGGCTCCAGCTCGAACGGATGCAGGCGGGGTTCATCCCGAGCCTGCGCGAATACAACCGTGTCTTCGGCATCACGCGCGAGCGGCTCGAGCGCGCGCCGCGCGATCTCCTGATCCTGCATCCGGGTCCGATGAACCGGGGCGTGGAGATCGACAGCGACGTGGCCGACGGCCCGCATTCGGTGATTCTGGACCAGGTGACGAACGGGGTGGCGGTGAGGATGGCGGTACTCTATCTCCTCGCGGGCGGCGTGCCCGAGAGGGCCGAGGCGGCGAAGCGAGCGGGGGAGGGCGATTGATGCCGAAGCCCATCCTGCTCCGCGGAGGACGGGTCATCGATCCGTCGCAGGGGATCGACGGTGTCCAGGACGTGCTCCTCGCCGAAGGCGTCGTCGTCGGCGTGGACCGCGAGATCTCGCCGCCGGAAGGCACCGAGATCGTGCCGGTCAACGGCCTGGTCGTCTGCCCCGGACTGATCGATCTGCACGTGCACCTGCGCGAGCCCGGGTTCGAACACAAGGAGACCATCGCGAGCGGAGCGCGCGCGGCGGTGGCCGGCGGCTTCACAGCCGTTTGCGCCATGCCGAACACCGATCCGCCCATTGATGATCCGGCATCCGTGGGCTTTGTTTACGCGGAGGGCGTCCGGGTCGGCCTCGCACGGGTCTACCCCGTCGGCGCCGTGTCGGTCGGGATGCGCGGCGAACGGCTGACCGAGGTCGGCGAGATGGTTGATGCCGGCGCGGTCGCGATCACCGACGACGGGCTCCCGGTCGCGGACGCCGGGCTCATGCGCCTGGCGCTGGAATATACCCAGACCTTCGGGATCCCGGTGGCGAGTCACTGTGAGGAGAGGAGTCTCTCGCGGGGCGGCTCGATGAACGAGGGCGCGGTCTCGACGCGGCTCGGGCTGATGGGGATACCGAACGCCGCGGAGGATGTGATGATCGCGCGGGACCTGCTGCTGGCCGAGCTGACGGGCGGGCGGCTCCACATCCAGCACGTCTCGACTCGCGGCGGCGTCGCGATGATCCGGGAGGCGAAGGCGAGGGGCATAGCGGTCACGGCCGAGGCCACGCCGCACCACTTCACGCTGACGGAGGAGGCGGTCGACGGATACCGGACCGACGCGAAGATGAACCCGCCGCTCCGCACGGCCGAGGATGTGGCGGCGGTCCGGGCCGGGATCGCGGATGGCACGCTGGACGTGATCGCGACGGACCATGCACCGCATCACTACGACGAGAAGGAGCAGGCCTTCGACGAGGCGCCCTTCGGGATCGTCGGCCTCGAGACGGCGCTCGGCCTCGCGGTCACGGAGCTCGTCGAGAAGGGCGTCATCACCCTTCCGCAGCTCGTGGAGCGGATGAGCACCGCGCCGGCGAGGGCGTTCCGGCTCCCGGGCGGCACGCTCCGACCCGGTTCGCCCGCGGACGTGACCGTCTTCGACCCGTCGGCGGAATGGACCGTCGAGCCCGAGGCCTTCCTCTCCCGGAGCCGGAACACGCCGTTCGGCGGGTGGCGCCTCCGAGGGCGCGCGCTCTACACCATTGTCGGCGGCCGGGTCGTCTGGAACGGCACGGAGTCTCGGCCGTGATCCGGGCCCGAACCCCCACCACGCCCCGGGAGTGGCTCGGGGCGGACGAGCCCTTCCCCTGGCCCGCGCTGGATGCCCTCCTCGAGGGCACGCGCTACTCGGCGTGCTACTGCGTCGCGAACAAACAGCTCGCACGGACCCGGGAGGAGAAGCCCTACCTTCGGCTTCAGCTCTGTGACCGGAGCGGGGAGATCGAGGGACGGATCTGGGATTACGACGAGCAGGCCCACGCGTGGATCGAGCCCGGGGATTACGTCGGCATCCGCGGACGGATCCAGACGTTCCGCGGCCAGAGGCAGCTCAAGGTAGAGGAGATCGCACCGCTCTCGATCGCGCCCGACGAGTTTGAGCTCTTCCTGCCTCGCTCGCCCCACGACCTGGAGCGACTCGAGGCTGAACTGGATACCCTGATCCTCAGCATCGAGGACGCGCCGCTCCAATCTCTGGTCAGCTCCCTACTCGGCGCCGAGAGCGAAACCGGGAGGCTGTTCCGGCGTGCACCCGCCGCGAAGCGGAACCATCACGCCTACGTCGGTGGGCTCCTCGAGCACTCGGTCTCCGTCGCGACGGCGGCGGAGTCGCTGGCGCGCCACTACGGCGGCGGCATCGATCGGGACCTCCTCATCGCCGGCGCCCTGGTCCACGACATCGGCAAGGTCCGCGAGATCGGACTCGCGGGCGGATTCCCCTACACAGACGAGGGCAAGCTCCTCGGCCACATCGTGATCGGGATCGAGATGGTCCGGGAGGCCGCACGCCGCGTGCCGGACCTGAGCGAGGAACGGCTCCTCCTGCTCCTGCACCTCGTGGCGAGCCACCAGGGCAAGTACGAATGGCAGAGCCCCAAGATCCCCATGACGCTCGAGGCGCTGCTCCTTCATTACGTGGATGACCTGGACGCCAAGATGAACCAGGCGAAGGCCGTCATCGACGCCGTGGACGACGGTTGGACGCCCTACGACCCGGCCTTCGGCAGGGAGTTCCTGCGGCACAGGGGCCGGAGTACGGCGGGTGCCGGGGCCGCGACGAACCTCGAGGAGCGGGCCGCACCCGAATGGACCGAGCCCGGACGAACTGAACCTGGGCGGGACGAGCCCGGACGGACCGGACGTGATGGGCCCGATGAAGAAGAGGCCGTCCGAGCCGGGCCCGGCACGACCCCGTCTCCGGACCCGACCCTCGACCTCTTCAGCGACTGACCGGTAGAGCCCTCGCTCGACCGGAGGGCTCCGACCCCGGACGAACGTTACGGCTGGCCGCCGAGCGAGAGAACCCGACGGGCGAGCTGGGACTTCTTCCGCGCAGCCTTGTTCGGATGAATGATCCGCCTCGTCGCGAGGCGATCCAGCAGAGCCGAAGTCTCCCGAAATGCGGCAACCGCCGTGTCCGCGTCCGTCGCCGCCTGGACCTTCTTGATCGCCGTCTTCAGTCGCGACCGCTGCGACCGGTTCCGAAGGCGGCGCTCGTCCGCCTTGCGCTGACGCTTCTCCGCACTCTTCGAGTTGGCCAACCGACCCTCCCCCAGTGTGTTGCGGGCGAGTGCTCGCCCCATGTCCTAGCCGGGGAAAACTAAGCTTGTATACGGGCGGTGTCAACCACCGATGCCGGTCTGCCGGGCCGTTCCGACGGATCTCGGCGCGGGACGGAGAGGGTGTCGGCGGTCGGTGGAGCAGATCGCCAGGGGACGTCACGCCTGGATGCGGTGGCGGTGCCGGAGCGGGTGTGCGGGTACGGCGTATCGATGCGGCCGGTCGCCGTAAACTGTCATTTCCCCTCGCATTCCCCGCGCGGCGTGGGCCCGGGTGACCGGCGTCGTACTTGCGGAGGGCCGCCGGTCCCGGACCTTTGCCTTTCCCGGGACTCATCCCGCAGGAGATGCCGACGACGGTCTCTGCCTTCGTGCCGACGTATCCGAATCCTCGGTTCCACGAGATTCCGTCGGGTGGCATGGACGAATCAACGGTGCGCCACACTGTGCGGCATTTCCTCTCGACTCGCCTGGCGAGCGTTCGAGGTGTTGGCCGGATTCGGCATCTTCTCTTCCTCGCCGTGACCGTCGTCCTGGTCCCGGTGGCCTATTGGTTCGCGTTTCTGGTTCGGTTCGACGGCGTTGTGCCGGAGCCGTATGTGATGCTCTTCCGCGACACGGTTCCGATCCTCGTCGTGCTCCGCCCGACCTGCCTGATCCTTTTCGGTGTGCACAGGGGTTGGCTCCGGCACGTGGGCGTGCACGACCTGATCACGCTGGGTTGGGCCGTCACGTTCAGTTCGCTTCTGTTCGCGCTCGTTCTGGCGCTGGACCCGCCGATCCCTGCGCTTCCTCGCTCGATTCCCATCCTGGACTGGGGGTGCTCCGTCCTGATCTTCGGGAGCGGCCTGCTCCTGCTCCGGGTGCTGAGGGAATTGCGCTCCGAGTGGGCAACCGCGGTGGCGGGCAAGCGAGCGCTGATCGTCGGAGCCGGGGACGCGGCCGCGGGGCTGCTCCATGACCTTCGCGTGGGAGACCTCCGGGGGATCCATCCGGTCGGTCTGGTCGATGATGATCCCGGGAAGCGGAAGCTGCGGATCCACGGGGTCCCGGTCGTGGGCACGACGAAGCATTTGAAGTCACTCATCGTGCGACACCGGATCCGGCTCCTCGTGGTCGCGGACCCGGCGGCGGCGCGGAACCAGCTCCAGTGGATCATGGAGTGGTGTGTGGAGTCGGGCGTGGAGGTCAAGATCCTCCCGTCGCTCGGTGATCTGCTCCGAGGCGAATCGAGGTTCGGACCGCCGCGGGAGATCAGGGTCGAGGACCTGCTCGGGCGCCGCGCCATCGAGCTCGACCTCTCTGCCGTCCGGGCGCGGGTCCAGGGGAGGACGGTGCTCGTGACGGGCGGCGCCGGCTCGATCGGATCGGAGCTGGCCCGTCAGCTCGCGGACCTCGCGCCCGAGCGTCTGATCCTGGTCGACAAGGCGGAAAGCCCCCTCTACTTCATGCAACTCGCGATCGGCCGTGCGCATCCCTACCTGAAACTGGTCCCGACGATCACGGACATCACGCATCGCCGGCACCTGGAGCGGATCTTCGCCCAGTACCGGCCGGCATACGTCTTTCACGCGGCCGCCTACAAGCACGTGCCGTTGTTGGAAAGCCACATCGAGGAGGCGGTCCGGAACAACGTGCTCGGCACGCTGAACGTCGCGGAGTGTGCGGCGAGGTACGGCGTCGAGCACTTCGTCCTGATCTCGACGGACAAAGCCGTCCACCCGTCGAGCATCATGGGCGCGACGAAGCGCATCGCGGAACGGATCACGCTGGACTTGCCACGCCTGCGGGCGTCGGGGACCACGTTTCGGGCCGTCCGTTTCGGCAACGTCCTCGGCTCGAACGGCAGCGTGGTCCCGCTCTTCAGGGCCCAGATCGCCGCGGGCGGGCCGGTCACGGTCACTCACCCCGAAGTCACCCGGTACTTCATGACGTGCTCGGAGGCGGCCCGGCTCGTCCTCCTCGCGGCGGTCCAGCCGGAGGCCGCGGGGCGGATCTCGATGCTCGACATGGGAGAACAGGTCAGCATCGTTGAACTCGCGGAGAATCTGATCCGGCTCTCGGGGTTCGAGCCGTACCGGGACATCCCGATCGTGTTCACCGGAATGCGCCCCGGCGAGAAGCTGCATGAGGAGCTCTGCTCCGAAGTGGAACGGGCCGTCGCCACCCCGATCGACAAGATCCAGATTATCCAGACCGACGCGGCGGACGGCCACGAGCTGGAAGCTGGACTCGACCGTCTGCTGAAATCCCTCCGCGCTGGGGATCGGGTCGCGCTGCTGACGGCGATCCAGGCGCTGGTCCCCGAGTGCGTCGATCCGCTGCGGAGCTCGATCCTGGCCGCGGTGCAGCGCGGGTACGTCCATGCCGGGAGCGGGCACCGACCCGGGTCGCTTGCGCCGCTCGTCCGTTGAACGGGAGGCCGAATGTCCACGTCGAACGTATCGGTCCCGAACGCCTCGCCGACGCCGGTTCCCGTGACCCCCCCGGAGGCCGCGGTTCGGGGGCCGCCGGAACGTTCGGGTCCCCGCATTTACCTGTCGCCTCCGCACATCGAGGTGCTCGAGGTGGCGGCCGTCGTCCGCGCACTCGCCTCGAACTGGGTCGCGCCCGTCGGCCCCGACCTCGATGCTTTCGAAGAGGAGTTCGCCGCGCGGGTGGGCGCCGCGCACGCGCTCGCCGTCAGCTCCGGGACGGCCGCGCTCCATCTCGCGCTCCGTGCGCTCGGCATCGGGCCAGGCGATGAAGTCCTCGTCAGTACGTTGACCTTTGCGGCGAGCGTCAACCCGATCCTCTACCAGGGCGCCGTCCCGGTCTTCCTCGACAGCGAGCGCGTGTCGTGGAACGTGGATCCGGCGCTCCTCGCCGATGCGGTCGAGTCCAGGGTCCGTCGGGGCCGGCCGCCGGGCGCGGTCGTCGTCGTCCACCTGTATGGCCAGAGCGCCGACCTGGACCCGATCGTGGCCGTCTGTGAACGCCACGGCGTGCCGCTGGTCGAGGATGCGGCCGAAGCTCTCGGCGCGACGTACCGCGGGCGCGCGCCCGGCGCCGTCGGCCGGGCCGGGATCTTCTCGTTCAACGGGAACAAGATCATCACGACCTCCGGTGGAGGGATGCTCGTCTCGAACGATGAGGCGCTGATCGCCCGGGCGCGCAAGCTCGCGACCCAGGCGAGAGAGCCGGCGCCGCACTACGAGCACGCGGAGGTCGGCTACAACTATCGGCTGAGCAATGTCCTGGCCGCGCTCGGCCGGGCGCAGCTCCGGGTGCTGGAATCGCGTGTCGCGGCCCGTCGGCGCGTCTTCGAAGGCTACGTCGCGGCTCTCGGCGACCTGCCCGGGCTCGCCTTCATGCCCGAGGCCCCGTGGGGCCGACACACCCGCTGGCTCACCTGCGTGACGTTCGAGCCTTCCATCTTCGGCGCCGACCGCGAGGCCGTCCGGATCGCGCTCGAGGCCGATGACATCGAGTCCCGTCCAGTGTGGAAACCGATGCATCTGCAACCGGTTTACGCCCGGTTCGAACGGGTCGGCGGGGCGGTCGCGGAGGATCTCTTCGCCCGCGGGCTCTGCCTTCCCTCGGGTTCGTCCATGGGCCCGGACGACGTGGAGCGTGTCGCGTCGGTGATCCGGAAGGCCGCGCGCAGGGCGAAGTCCCGGATCGGGGACCGCCCGAGCGATCTCCTCACCGGCGAGGCCCGACCGGCAGTCAAGACCGTCCTCACCAAGGGAGAGTCATGAGAAAGGCCATTGGACTCGTACTCGCGCTGGGCACGGCGGCGCCGCCGCTCGGTATGGCTCAGTCCCCATCGGTCGACGTACCGGCCGCCGCGAAGTCCACCGAGGTCAATCCGTCGGCCGCGGTGCTCCGGCCCGGAGATGTCGTGCGGATCACGGTCTGGCGGAAGCCCGAACTGAGCGGCGAGTTCGAGGTCGCTGCGGATGGCACCGTCCGGCACCCGCTGTACCGCAGGGTCCAGCTCGCGGGCGTGCCGCTCCCGACGGCCGAGTCCCGCCTGCGCTCCTTCCTCGAAGAATTCGAGTCGAATCCGCATTTCGTCATCGAGCCGCTCCTCCGGGTCGCCATCGCCGGCGAGGTGCGGCAGCCGAACCTGTACGCGCTCCCGCCGGAAACGACGATCGCTCAGGCGGTCGCGTACGCGGGCGGGCTCACGGACAGGGCCCGGCCGGATCGCGTTCACATCGTGCGGGACGGCGGGGGCGTGGTCGTCGATCTCGCGGATCCCGGCGGAGTCGCGACGCGGCTGTCGATCCGGTCGGGCGACCAGATCGTCGTGGACCGGAGGACTTCGGTCTTCCGCGACTATGTCGCGCCGGTCGCCAGCATCGCGGGCGCGATCGCCGCGGTCGTCAACGTCTACCTTCGGACCCGGTGATACCACTATGGGCAAGAAGCATTCGGGCGAGGCATCGAACCTCGCGCGTAGCGCGCGCATCGGAGCTCGATCGGCTCAGGGCAACGGCGGTCCGGCGCAGGGCGCTGTCGAATTCGCGACCGTCGTCGCCGTGCTCCGGCGGCACGCTCGCTTCATCGCCGCGGTGACGGCCGTGACCGCCTCGATCGCGGCCCTCTGGGTCATCCTCGAGCACCCCAGCTACCAGGCGAGCGCGCGGATGCGGCTCGTCGACGCCCGGCGTTCCATCGCCGGCGGTTTCGCGGAGGACCCCGGGACCGGGCGACGGGGAGCGATGGTCGACCCCCTGCAATCCCTTGCCGTGATGGTCCGCAGCCGCCGCGTCGGCGGCGAGGTCGTCGACAAGCTGGGGCTGCGGTTGAAGCCCCAGTCCTCGACACCGGTGGGAGCCTGGCTCGAATCGGTCGAGATCGCGGAGGAGGCGGACGCAGGGATCATCACGGTGCGGTTCTCACCCACTGAGGTCACCGTGCGCGGTCGTACGGAGACGGTCACGGCGCGTTACGGCCAGCCCGTGGCCGTCGACGGGGTCCGGTTCACCGTCGCCGAGCCGGCCGCGGCCGGCAGGGCTTCGTTCGCCGTGGTCTCGAGGGACGAGGCGATCGACGATCTGCTCGGGGCGCTCCGGGTCCAGCCGATCGAGCAGACCGACATCCTCGCCGTCTCGTACCAGGCCCGGGACCCGGTGCTCGCCCAGCGCGTGGTCAATTCCGTCGTCGAAACGTTCCAGGCCCTCGATGCCGAGGCGGCGCGCGGGGTGTCGAGCCGGCGGCGCGCCTTCCTCGAGAAGCAGGTGGCTCAGCACGACTCGCTGATCGCCGACCTGCAAGGGCGCCTGGATGCGTTCCGCCGCGGCCAGCTCGTCTTCAGCTCCCGCGGCAAGCTCGAGGCGAGGCAGGCGGGGCTCCTGGATCTCGAAGCCCGCCGCGAGGAGCTGATCGCGGATCGGCGCATGTACGAATCGCTGCTGCGGGGGCTGACCGGGGCCCGGGGCGATCGGACGGGCGAGCGGCTGCGCGCGCTCTTCTCCTCGCCAGGAGTCGCGGAGAACCCGGTCGTGCTCCACCTCTACACCCAGCTCGTGGAGTACCAGACCGAGCGCGACTCGCTGGTGACGGGCGCTTGGGCGAGCTCGCCCTCGCACCCGGATGTGAAGCGTCTCGATGACCTGATCGACTCGACCGAGCAGAAGCTCGTCAGCGCGATGCACGGATACATCGGGTACCTGAACGAGCGGATCCAGGCGGTCAGCGTTCGCATGGCCGAGAACGCGAGCGCGATCGAGTCGCTCCTCGCAGCCGAGGCCGAGGAAGTCCGGCTGATCCAGCAGTTGGAGCCGATCCGGCGGACTGGCGAGCGGCTGCGGGAGGAGTACGAGATGGCGAAGATCGCCGAGGCCGTGGAAGTCGGACAGGCCGAGATCGTCGACCTCGCCGCTCTGCCCTACGAGCCGGTCCACCAGTGGCGCCTGCTCAAGGTATCCCTGGGCATCCTGCTCGGCCTGGTCTTCGGCGGCGGCGGTGCGCTCGTGCGGGAGGCCGTGAGCACCTCCATCGTGCGGCGTTCCGAGCTCGAAGAACTCCTGCAGATACCGACGCTGGCGGTCGTGCCGCGGGCGACGGGCACGCGTTCGGGTCCGTCGATCGGCCGACGGCAAGCGCTCGCCGCCCTGCGCAGCCTGCCCGGGATCCGCGCCGTGATACCGGCGGCGGGTGGCGATCCGCGCCCGGCCGATCCGGGCGGGCTGGTCGCCCTCGCCGAATCCCGCTCGCCGTGGGCGGAATCGTATCGCATGCTTCGAACGAGCCTGCTCTTCTCTGACGACGGCGAGCGGTTGCGGTCGATCGTGGTCACGAGCACCGCGCCGGAGGAGGGGAAGACGACGACGGCCGCGAATCTGGCCGTCGCGTTCGCACGGGAGGGGCTCCGGGTCCTCCTCGTCGACTGCGACCACCGCCGCGCCCGTCAACACAAACTCTTCCAGATCGGGTGGTCGCCCGGGCTGGCCCAGGTCGTCCAGGGACAGGTCCGCCTCGAGGATGCGATCCGGGAGACGGCCACGCCCGGCCTCTCGATCCTCCCGGCCGGGACGCCGCCCCCCGGGCGCGCAGATCTGCTCAGCACTTCACAGATGCGCGACCTCCTCGGCCGGCTCGAGGAGGTGTACGACCTCGTGCTGCTGGACGCGCCGCCGCTCCTCGCCCTCGCCGATGCGACGGTGCTCTCGGTGCTGGCCGACGGCGTCGTCCTCGTCGTCCGGGCCGGGAAGACGGAGCGCGGCGCTGTGGAGGAGGCCCGCAAACGGATCAAACGGGTGGGCGCGCGGCTCCTCGGCGCGGTGCTCAACGATCCGGATGCCCGGATCTCGCAGAAGGACGAGTATTACTACATGTACGCCGATGCCGATCTCGCGGGGTAGACAGGGGCCAGACCGTCCAGAGCAGGTACTGCAGATCGCCTCGGAGGGAGTATCGGGTGACGTACTCACGGTTCAGCCGCACCTTCTCGGGGAAGATGACGGCCGCGTTGTAGGCGTCGGGGTCGGGCTGGGCGGCGAGTTCCTCCTCCTCGTCGCGGAACCGTAGGGTCGCGGGCCCCGTAATCCCGGGCCGCACCGCCAGGACCACGCGGTCCTCGCCCTTGAGCCGGTCCGCGAAGCCCGGCACGTCCGGCCGCGGCCCGACCAGACTCATGTGACCGACGAGGACGTTGATGAGCTGCGGGAGCTCGTCGATGCGGGATCGGCGGAGAAGGCGGCCGATCCGGGTGATCCGCGGGTCCCCCCGCCGGGTCACCGTGGTCGTGATTCCGGGGATGTCCCGCATCGTTCGGATCTTGATGATGGAGAAAAGCTCGCCGCCCCGTCCGACCCGCTTCTGGGTGAAGAAGCCGAGCCGTCGCGTGTCGACCGTCGCGACGAGGAACGCGAGGAGGATGAGCCAGCCGCACAGGAGGAGGCCGATGGCGGAGACGACGACGTCAAGCGTCCTCTTGAGAACGGCGTGATGCCACCGTAACCCTGCCGTCTGGCTCATCGCTCGACCGATCCGACGGGTGTCCATCCACTGGCTCGGTTCGAAGGGCTTGTGGTCGCGGCCATGCCCTGGTCGCGCCGGCGCCCGGCCACGGCTCTGGCGGGGACCGGCCCGTAGCCCACGCGGTCGCCACGCGGATCACGCCGAGGAGCACGCCGAGCCCGTGGACGAAGTGGAAGAGTGCGAACGCCGCGGGCAGGCCAATGATGTGGGGGGCGCAACGGTACCGTACCGCCTGCTGGACGGCCGCGGTGAAGGCGAGTCCCAGGTACAGCGCCGCGAGCGCCGCGGCGACGACCGTCACGCCGGGGGCCACGGGTGCGAGCGCGAGGCCCAGGAGCGTGCCCAGGGAGAAGAGACCGGTCACGGCGTGACGAGGGGCGAAGGCATAGGGAGCGAGGTGCCACATGTACGGGATGTACGGCCCCTCGAGGAGTAGCTGCTTGCGCAGGAAGCGGAGGAGGTCGGGCTGCTGATAGTAGTCCAGCCGGATCGCCGGGTTCAGCCAGACGGTCCCGCCGCTCGCCAGGATGCGGCGGTTGAACTCGTAGTCCTGGGCGCGGACCAGCCGCTCGTCGAAGAGACCGATCCGTTCGAAGACATCGCGTCGGAAGCAACCGTAGGGGACCGTGTCGGCCGGCCCCTCCCGGGCCCCGATCCGGAAGCCGGAGTTCCCGACGCCGAACCAGTGGGTCGTCAGCGCCTGCACCATCCTGGCCTGGTATCCGCTGCCGCGACAGCGTGTGATGACGACGCCGCCGACGTTGTCCGCGCCGGTCCGGACCGCCGTCTCTATGCATTGCCGTAGATAGTCCCGCGGGTAGACGGAGTGGGCGTCGAGGCGGACGACGTACTTGCCCCTGGCGAGACGGATCCCCAGGTTCAGCGCGGTGGACTGTGTTCTCCGGGGGTTGTCGATGACCCGGATCCGGGGGGCCTCGGCCGCGACTCCGGCGAGGATCTCGCGGGTCCCGTCGGACGAGCCGCCGTCGAGGACCAGGATCTCGAGGTCCCACCCCTCGGGCACCTCGAACGCCCGGACCGAATCCAGACACGGCCGGATGAAATGCCGCTCCTGGTAGCAGGGGATCAGGGCCGTTACCGTGCGCATGGGTCCACGCCCTCACGCGCGCGCGACCACGGCCGCGTCCCGCCGCTGCTTCCAGCGCTTGCGCCGCCGACGGTGATAGGCCCGGTACTGGTTGCGGGCGATCTTCAGCAGGGGGAGGAAACTCATACTGTAGCGCGGCGCGATGACCTCCTCTCCTCCGAACTTCGCCTTGAACTGACTCTTGCCGCCGTACATGTCGTAGAGCGGGATCCCCCGCTCGATCGCGAGGCGCATCAGCGTCCAGTGGAGGAGTTCGTTCGGGTAGAGGTGATGGTACCTGAGCCAGGAGGCGCCGCCCCAGAAGTAGACGCACTTCTCATCGTGGGGGAAGAGTCCGGTCGCGACGATCTGGTCGCCGTGCTTGACCCAGACGGGGATGAGGAGCCCCTTCGGCAGCAGATTCTCCCAGAGGGAGTGCACCCTCTCGATCCCGAATGGGATCGTCAGCCCCTGCTTGGCCCAGACCTCCTGGTACTGCTCGTAGAAGTGGTCGATGATCCGCGGGTCATCGGTCCACTCGGCGACGAGTCCGTTGTGCAGGGCTTTCCTGATCCGGTTTCGGCAGGTGCTCCTGATCGCGGCCCACGCGTCGGACTCGTTGGACGGGAGCGGGCGAAGGCGAGTCAGCCACTTGGAGGTCTGCAGCCCGAGGGCCCGGGCGCGTTCGGGTTCGAGGTCGTAGCCTGCGAGCTCCATGTGCTTCACGCCGGTGGCCTTGCAATACTCGCTCAGCGCGACGATCACGTCGCCGATGTCGACGGACGGCTCGATGAGCGGGCCCATCTCGAGCGTGCCGGTCCCGGGGAGCGGGCTTCCGAGGATTTTTAGGAAGAAACGGCGCATCGTGTGGACGGACAGGTACCCGACGTGTCTGCTCCCGTCGTGCACGCTCAGGTACTCGAGCGACGAGCCCGGGTAGATCGTCGCGATATGATCGAGCCAGCCACTTTCGTGGAAGAGGGATTTCCCGGGGTACCTCCGGATGAGGGTGTCCCAGTCCGGCGGGCGTTCAGGGAGACGGGTCAGGGTCAAGGCCATCGCGCACCTCGTGGTGGACGGCTCAGGTTGACGGGCATCATCGGGCGGCGACCCGTGCTCGGCGGCGAGGTCGCCGTGTGATCCGGTAGGCCTCGCGGATCGCGCCCATCCAGGCGTACCAGCCCTCCAGCTTGGCCACGAGCGTCCGACCGGTGTCCTGGTCGATGACTTCGAAGCGTCCCCAGCCGTAGGGGTGGCTCCCGGGGGTCACGAGCTCCGCGTCCGTCGTGAGCGCGCAGCGGACTCCGGCCGCCTCGGCGGCGCGCAGCAAGGCATCGTCCGCGTGGCCCAGGGTGCGGCTGCCGTAGGGGAGGGAGAAGGTGTAATCCCGGGGGCCGAGCTCGCGCTCCAGGACCTCCAGCGATCGGGCGATGTCGTCGTGAAGGACCGCGGCATCGCCGCGAAAGTCACGATGCGTGTGGGTATGGGACCCGATCTCGACGAGTCCGGACGCCTCCATCTCCCGGCACTGGCTCCAGGTGAGCGCCTTCCACGCCGAGGCGGGGACTCGATCCCGGTTGGAGCGGCCCCAGCCGTCGAAGGGGAACGGGTGTTCGCTCCCCACGTACGCGGTCGCGACGAAGACGGTCGCCGGCACGCCGAGCGCTTTCAGTACGGGCCAGGCATGGTGATAGACCTGGGCGTAGCCGTCATCGAAGGTGATGGCGGTGAGTTTCCCGGGGAGCGGCCTGCCGTGCGCGGAGTCGTCCAGGATCCGCCGAAGCGGCAGCACGGTGTAACCGTGCTCGAGCAGGGATTCCAACTGTTCGCGGAAGCGCGCGGGGCGCACGTTCCACGTGGGAGTCGGGACCGAAGGATCGGCGGCGAACAGACGGTGGTACATGAGGATCCCGAACCGGCCCCGGGCTCGGGAGCCGAAGGCGAGGTGCAGGAGCCGCCCGCCATGGCTGCCGATCCGCTTCGCGTTCCCGGCGAGCCACGGACTCCGCACCGGGGTCCGGCGATCGATGCCGATGTGACGGTCCGCGGAGGAGTCTCCTTGCTCCGCTTCGCCGGGCCGGGCGGCCGCGTCGGCCGGACGCGTAAGCCGGCGCCAGCGTTCGAGGTAGAGGCTCATGGTCCGCTCCACATCGAAGTGGGTCCGGACGTGGTCCGAGCCGGCTCGCGTCATCGCCTCCACGTCCACGCGGCGCTCGAAGATGGCGCGGATGCGTCCGGCCGCGCCCTCCACATCGCCCTGGGGCACGACGAATCCGTGCACCCCATCGCGGACGAGCTCCTCGATCCCGGGGCTCTCGGCCACAACACACACGCACCGGCAGGCGAGCGCCTCTTTGACCACGTTCGGCAAACGCTCGGACCCGTTCCGCGACATGAGGAGGAAGACCTCGGCGGCCTGCAGCTCCGCGGCGACGACGCCCTGGTCGACGTGCCCGAGGAAGGCGACGGCGTGGGCGATGCCCAGATCCCCGGCCAGCGCTTCGAGGCGACGCTGGTCGGGTCCATCGCCCAGGACCACGAGCGTCGCGTCGGGCCAGTCGCGCAGGACGTGCGCGAAGGCCTTCAGTACGTCGTCGACGCCTTTCGCCGGGATCAGCCGGCTCGCCGTCACGATCCGGCGGGCCACCTTCGGTGCTCCGGCGGTGTGGAACCGCGAGAGATCGATCCCTCGGTAGGCGACGGCGATCCGCTCCCGATCGACGCCGAGCGCGGCGATCGCGGGCACGTTCTCGAGCGCGTGGGTCCAGACCACGTCGGCGGAGCGGGCGACGGGCGGCGTCCCGCCGTAACCCCAGACCAGATCGTACGCGCCGATGAAGACCGAGAGCGTCGTCCCTGGTAGCCGGATTCGCACCAGGCGCCCGACCATCGCCGGATAGTGTCCCCAGAACAGGTGGACGACGTCGGGCCGCTCGCGTCGGATCTGTTCGACGATGTCGATGACGCGAGGGACGAGGATCAGGCTCCGGAGGAGGTGGCCGGGTCTTCGCCAGCACCGTGCGAAGATCCACCCCGTCAGGGCGAGGAGGACCGTGGGCCGTCGGAGCGCCGTCCCGATCCCGGAGAGCGTCCGCGCCGGCGAGTTGTGGACCACGGGCGTGTCCGGATCCAGTCCGTACTCGCCGTACAGCGCCGCCGCGGATGGATGAGCGGGCCGGAGCGACTGGACCGTCACCCGCGCTCCCATGCGCTGCAACGTACGGACATCGCGGACCGCGAAGGTCTCGTATGTCGTGGGAAACTGCATGGTGACGTAGCAGATGCGCATCCTTCAGCCTCCTGGATAGACCCAGGCCGGCTCTGGCTCGTGTCCCCGAGCCCGGCGCCCGCCCGCGGTACCGGCCAGCGTCGCGGCATGGGCCGTCAGGACGCCGAGGACCAGCCACGTCGGTTTCCGGTAGTCCCACGTGCGGGGCATCATCCCGATCACGAGCGTCAGCGTGAGGACTGCCCAGAATTTCCGCTCGAGCGGGGGGAGCCGCAGAATCGGGAGGAGCGCGGTCGCGAAGACGGCCATGAAGAGCGTGAACCCTATGAGGCCCTGGCCGACGAGGACCGCGAGGAAGGACTGGTGCGCCGATCGGGCGATGCCGAGGTAGGGTGCGACGGCTTCCGCGTAGGCGCCTGCGCCCCTGCCGGCCAGCGGGTGGCGTTGCAATACTTCCCATCCGGCGTGCCAGATCTCTGCGCGCGAGCTGAAGGAACCGCCCCGGATCTCGAGCGGGATGGTCGACAGCCGCTCGACCGCCGCCGGGGGCACGAAGGCGTGCAGGAAGAAGACGGAGCCGATGATGAGACCCGCGAGGACGAGCCTGACGCGCGGAGGCGGTCGGGTCAGCGTCCACGGGATCAACGTGAGCGCCACGGCCGCCGGTATCGCCGCGCCCCGGGACCCGGTGAGGAAGACCGCCAGGGTCCCGATCGGGAGGTAGAGCCGGTTCAGCCACGCCATGGGACCGCGTGCGTCGACCAGCGCCAGGTACCACGCCATCGGCAGCGCGAGCACGAGGGTGAACCCGAGGTCGTTCGCGTTGTACCCGCTCGCGGCGTAGCGTCCGAGCGGCATCGAACTCGTCGCGAAGAGTGCGATCGTGAGCCCGGCCGAGAGGTACGCGCCGAGGACGTACGCCTGGAGCAGGCCCCGCTGCCGCCGTTCGTCCGGCGCGAACTCCCAGATCAGCCAGACCAGGAGCAGGAGCTGGGCATACGTGAAGCTCATGCGAACGCTGGACTCCGGGTCGATCGACCAGTAGACGGTCGCCGCCGACCAGCAGACGAAGAGCGCGATGGCCCCGTGAAAGAGCGCGGGCGGGCGGAACCGCCTCGCCGCCAACACGGCGACCAACCCGACGAGGAACGCCATCATCCCGATCAGGCGGCTGATCCTCCCGACGCCCGGGACTTCCGCCATCTCCTCCCAGGCGGTCGAGAAGATCAGCAGCCAGAGGACGACGAAGGCGATCTTATCCATGGGCCGCGGGCTCCAGGGTCGGATGCGGGACCGGAGGTCGGAGGAGCCGGAGGTATGCATCCAGCGCGGCCTCCTCCGTGTAGCGGTTCCACGCGGCGCGCGGGACCGGCGCCGGGCGTCGGGCGAGCAGGTCGAGCAATCCCCTCGCGATCGCGGCATCATCGCCCACCGGCACGAGCAGGCCGAATCGGCCGCCGTCGAGCGCCTCCCTCGGGCCGCTCTCGCAGTCGGTCGCGATGACGGGCGTCCCGAGCGCCAGCGCCTGGACGATCACGCCCGGTAATCCTTCCCACGCGGAGGAGAGGACGAGCACCGCGGCGCGCGCCATGAACGGGAAGGGGTTGTCGACGTACCCCGGCAGCTCGACGCGCCCATCGAGGTCGAGCGCTCGGACCAGCGCCTCGAGGCGCGGACGCTCCTCGCCCTCGCCCAGGATCAGCAGCCGGGCATCGCGCCGACGAGCTACGCGCGCGAAGGCGAGGATCAGCGTGGGGAAGTCCTTCTGACGCGTGAGGCGGCCGACGCCGAGGACCACGGGCACGTCCCCGCGGTCGAACCACGGGTGGTCGACCGGCTCGGCCGCGCGCGCGAAGAGGTCCGGCGTCACGATCGGGCTCGGGACGGTCCGGAGTCGGGCCGGATCGAGCGGGACCAGCTCGACGAGGTCACGGGCGACGCCGTCCGAAACGGCGATGACGGCGTCCGCACGCGGGTACGCGCGACGCACCAGGAACCGGATCGGCCGATGCAACCCGCTCGAAGCGCTTAGGGTCCGTGAGAGCGTATTGGCTTGTCGGATGACGATCCGCGTCCCCGATCTCGCGAGCCTCGCCGCGTAGACGGCGACGACGTTCGCCGTGTTGAGCGTAGAGAGCAGGGCGTCGGGCCTTTCTCGCCGTAGGTAGCGAGCCAGCGCCCGGAGGCTGACGAGTACGCCGGCCGACCGCAATTCGATGAGCCGGACCTGGTCCGGCACCTCGGCCAGGAGCGGGCCCCGCGCCTGGACGAGGGCGAGGTCGACCGAGTGTCCACGCCGCGCCAGGCCGCGGGCGAGGTGGATCATGACGCGCTCGGCGCCGCCACCGGTCAGGTCGGGCAGGAAGAGTGCTATGTGTCCCAGGCTCATGGGCGTCGATGAGGAGGGCAAGGGCCGCCGGGCGAGCTACAAGCGCCGTGCCGCCGTCGCGAACCCGGACCGGTGCCCGGCGCGCCCCGATTCCGTTCGAATTCCCTCGGCACATCAGACCGTGCCTCGCCTTGCGAGCCACTCCAGGACGAATTCGATCGATCGTGCACAGAGATCGTCGACCGGCGCGCGGCCATCCAGTCTCAGCACGGGCGCGCATGTGGCCCGCGCTGCCGATGTCAGGATCCGCTCGAGGCGATCCAGCTCGTCGGCGAGCAACCTCGCGGTCTGCTGGCTCGGCAGCCGGTCGAATCGGCTCTTCGAGCTGGACCGCCCGGCGATTCGCGAGACCGCCGTCGCCGTGTCCACCTCGAGGTACAGGAACGCGACGCGGGCGCCGTACGCCGCCGTCGACCGCCTCACGAGCCGGCCCACGACGGCGGGCGGGGGCAGCGTCCCCGCCAGGCTCGCCGACCACAGCGCCTGCAGTACCCCCTGGTCGAGCAGGATCAGCTCACGGTCCGGGGCGGACGACGCGACACCTCGCACGGTATCGAGTACGTCCCGCAGCCATTTCGCGCGGGCCGGCCGGAGCGGGCGGATCGAGAAGCCGAAGCGTAGGACGGTTGCGGACAGGACCGGAGTCGCAGCGTAGGTGGCGACCCGGTGCGCGCCTCGGGCGAAGCGCCGCGCTCCGCGGGCCGGCACGTCGATCCGCTCGAGCCGCGGCGCGGCGCATCGGATGCCTTCGGCAGCGAGGCCAGCGGTCAGCCGTCGCGCGAGCGTCGTCTTCCCCGCGCCGGGCAGGCCGACGAATTCCAGGACGTGCGGATGGCGGCTCATGCGACCGGATCCGTCACCGTCAGAGGCTCTCCCAGACGGCTCGCTTGACCGCGAGGAGGACGCGGTCGAACGCTTGCGAGGCATCGATCTCGACGACCCGCGTCCCCGGGGGGAACTCGAGCGCCCGGAGCGCCTCGCTCCGCCTCACGTGCGACTCCAGCGACCGCTCGGGCTTCCTCGCCCACGCGATCTCCGGCGGCGCGGTCAAGCGTATGACCAGGTCGGGCGGAACGGCGGTCGCGGCGAGGTAGATGGCCTCCTCGCGCTTCGCGATCGCGCGCAGGATCCGGGACCGGTGCCCGGCCTCCCCGCCCAGGCGGGGCCCATCGTTGCATCCTTCGAACTGGGCCTGCGGGTAGCGATCGCAGAGGACGACCATCCCGCGATCCCTCGCGCGTCGTGCCCGGATCAGCCGGACACGCTTTTCTCGCGCGATCGCGGCGTATCGGAGGACGTCCCACCCCCGCCGGAGGAGGGGACGACGCAGGGCGCGGAGCGGGGCCCGCGCGCCCAGTGAGGCTGCGGCCTCCAGCGGCCGCCGGAGCGTGGAGGCGGGGCCGTCTCCGCTCCCGAAGTAGAGGGAGAGCACGTCGAGCTTGGGTGCGAGCCAGCGCACGGTCTCCCGGACGAGCGTCGACTTGCCGGTTCCGTCCGCGCCGATCAGCGCGACGATGGTCCCGCCTCCGGGCAGGACCCGCTTCGTCGGCGCGATCGCCATCGGGGAGACTCGCTTCTGGACGGTCGCGGCGGTGGCACGGAGCTCCCGGCGCCAACGACGGAGCCGGGCGTCCAACGCGCCGTACATCCGGTGCTCGCGAGGGGCGGGCCGGATCGCGCGCCGGAAGGCGCGGAGCCGGCCGGCGGAGAGCGGCCCGGCGATCAGCGCCGGGATCATCGCCGTCGCCTCGGCGCCGATGAGCCGATCGCCGACCTCCTGCAGCCGCCCGGGCACGATGCGGTCGGCGAGCCACTCGAGTTCGCGCAACGTGCCGTCCGGCACCGGCAGCGACCCGGCGGCGCCCGCGAGGTGGTCGCGGAACCGGACCTTCAGCGCGGACCGGACGAGGAGGAGGATCAGCTCGACGTGCGGGTCCGCCGTGTAGACACCCGATCCCGCATCGAAGCTGCGCGTCGAGAGGACGTACTCTTCCCACGGCCATCGGTACCCCTTCAGGCGGGGTTCGCCGAGGGTGAGACGGTAGTGGAGATGGAGGTGGACGAGCCGCCCCGTCTCGGGGTCGAGGGCGAAGTGGTCCTCGATCCCGGGGTACCCGAGTCCGGGCGCCGGCGCGAATCGCTTGAAACCGCAGTCGAGCAGGATCCGGGCGAGGACCGGAGCCGACCGGCGCTCGACGAGGAGGTCGAGGTCCGTCGCTCCCGCGAGCGCCGCCCGCAGGTGCTCGTTGCTCTTCCAGTGACAGTAGGTGATCCCGGCGGCGTGGAGCTCGGCGAACAGCGTGGCGACGACACGGAGCGTCGTGTCGTGCCGGGCGTCATCCGCTCCGCGAGCCGGCGGTACGGCTCTCCGGGCTTTCACCTTCATGGCTCTCTCCCATCGGCCGGCGGCTCGGCAGGAGCCGCCGGGCAACGAGTTCTTGCAACGTGTCGATGAACCAGAGCCCGTCGTCGCCGAGGAACGCCCGCGGCCGTCGCACTGCGACGAGGCCGGCGGCCATGGCCGCGCCGCAGGCGGCGAGTCCGAGGACCAGCGCCGGCGGCGAGGCTCGGGACCGGAGCGCGGCCGCGATCGCCCACCCTGTCGCGCCCATGATCGCGGCGAGCCGTGCCGCCGGGGCATGGGCCGCGGCGAAGCCGCGCCACGACATCCGCGTGAGGACAAGGCCGAGGTGCGCCATGAGCAGGAAGTTGCCGGCCAGCGCGGCAAGCACGCCGAGCGCGACGCCCTCGACGCCCCAGCGTCGCCCGACGAACGCTCCGGCCGCGACGAGGGCTGCGTAAATGAACTGTCGCCAGGCCCGACGGTAGACCGCGCCGGTCGAGCGGGCGATGGAATCGCTCATCTTGTAGCTGGTCCTGAGCACCATCCCCACGGCGAGGAGCTGGAAGGGCGCGACCACGTCGATCCAGCCGGGGCCCAGGACCACGTGGATGAACTCGGGCGCGAGTACGGCGAGCACGACGCTGGCCGGGAGTACGCCGAGCGCGATGACCGCAACGCCCCGCCGGTACGCCGCAGCCAGACGGCGCACGTCCGTCTGGACCCTCGCCGTGACCGGGAAGAGCACATCGTCAAGTGCGTTCCCGAAGAGCTTCGCCGGCATCGCCATGAGCTGGTAGGCGCGGCCGTAGACACCGAGCGCGGCGGGGCCGAGCCACCGGCCGACCACCAGGTTGTCGGCATCGAGGGCGATGTGGTTCGCGATCTTGGCCAGGGTGAACCCGCTGCCGAAGTACATGAGTTCGCCCAGCGCACGTCGCTCCAGGTGCGGCGTGCGCGGGAGCGGGCTCCGAGCCAGGAGCGCGACGGTCTTGACGGCCGATTGGGTCATCTGCCCCGCGACGAGCGCCCATACGCCGAGCCCGGCCGCAGCACAACCGATCCCGACCGCGCCGTACCCGAGGGCGTAGCTCACGACGTCCAGTTGAGCGAGCCAGCGGAAACGTAGCTGTTTGAGGATGAGCGACTCGGCGACGACGGAGACGCCCTGCAAGGGAAAGAGCCACGCCAGGACGCGCAGGACGGGCCCGACCTCGGGGATGCGGAAGAACGCGGCCGCGACCGGCGCGCCGGCCCAGACGAGGGCACCGACGGTGAAGCCGAACAGCAGCGAGACCGTGGTCGCCGTCCTGAGGTGCCGGTCCTCGAGCTCCGGGCGCTGGACCAGTGCGGGACCCAACCCCAGCCTGGAGAAGATCCCCGAGAACCCGATCACGATCATGGCGGCGCTGACGATGCCGAAGTCCGTCGGCGCCAGGAGGCGGGCGAGCACGGCCAGGACCAGGAGCTGCGATACGGCCGTGGCGCCCTTGCCCCAGCCCATCCAGAGGATGCCGCCCAGGGTCCGGCGGGTCAGCGCGCCGGGGCCGCCGCTCATCGGGGCGCCCGGCGACCGCGTCGCAGCGCAGCGCCCCAGAGCCGGTCGAAGGTGTCCTCGTTGATCTCTGAACGGACCGTGCAGCAATATTCGTCGATGGCGAACGTCGAGCCGGCCTCCCTCAGTTTGCGGGTCACGATCGCCTGCCGTTCATCGAGGAGCGCAGGCGCGAGGCTCTGGCGCGCGAGCCGCCGGTCGGCCGTCAGGGAACTCGTGTCGGCGAGCTTGAGCCGGCCATCCACGACCGACCAGCTCCGAGGACCGAGGATCTCGCCGGTCTCGACGATCGCGAACCCATGCGCCCAGAGCCTGTGCTGTGCCTCGATCAACTCCGCGGGATCGTAGGCCCTGAGACTTTCCGCCCGGACCCTGAACACATCCGCTCTCTTCTGGGCGAGGACCGGACCGGCGTATCGGTACTCCCGCCCGGCGACGCGCAGGCGTGCGTTCGCGTCCGGGATCGAGCGGTACGGGAGCACGACGTCATCCGCGCCGCGCTCGGCCAGACGCTCGAGGAGTCGCAGCATGGCCCGGAACTCACGCAGTCGCTTCCGGGAGAAGTGGGCGATCAGCGCACGGTTGCGCACCGCGGTCAACGGACGCGGGCAGCGGATCAGGAGCGCGTGGGCGACCCCGTGGACTGGGTTTCGCGGGCGGATCGTCTCGATCCGCCCGAAATCGAAGGGCAGGACCCTGCCGAACGCGACCGGCACCTTGTAGACCCAGCCGTCGTCCGCGCCCGTGCGGGTGAAGACGTGCTGGCGATACCCGGTCGCCAGGAACGTGAGATCGAGCATCGCTGCCGTCAGGGACAGCTCCCGACCCCGGAATCGGTGAAGAACACCTTGGCCTCCGAGATGAATTCCCAGGAGTAACCGGTCGGTTCGAGTGTGAGCTTGAGCACTCCGTACGCGGTGTTGTTCAGCACCTCGCTGTTCGGCGCCCGGATCGAATTGTTCAGGCTGGCCTTCCCCGCGCCGCCGGTGCCGACGATGAACTGGCGGATCCCGCGAACCGGGTCCACCGCGCCGTCCGGCGTCTGCGGCGCGAATCGCTCGTACTGGTGGCGGTGCGCGTTGAGCACGACGGCCGCGCCCGCCTCGTAGAGCGCGTCCCAGATCGGCTTCACCGCCGCGTTCACGTTGACCGACCCGGTGAAGAACCGGGGGTGGTGCCAGTAGGCGAGGATGCAGCGCCGTGTGTTCGCTGCGAGGTCGGCACGCAGCCAGGCCTCCTGTTCCGAGCCGCGAGCCATGGAGAGGTTGCTGTTCAGGACGATGATGTGCCAGGCGCCGAGGTCGTAGCTGTAATAACCCTTGCCCCTCGGGCCGGCACGCTCGCCCCAGTAGTTGAAGTACCCGTCCGCGCTGCCCAGATAGTAGTCGTTGTTCCCGACCGCCGGCCGGGTTCGGCCCTTGTGCCGGCCCCAGGACGGGCCGTAGCAATCGTCGTAGCTGCCGGGGATGGCGTCGGGTTCGACGTGGTCGCCCAGGGTGGCGATTGCGCCGTCGATCCAATCCAGGAGGACGGCCGTCCTTTCGCCGTTCGGCTTGTCGCAGCGCGCGATGTCGCCTGCGGCCACGAGCACGACCGACGGTTCGGCCCCGCCCCCATCGCCCACCGTCACCGTGAGGGTGTCGACGCCCACGCCCCCGTCCTTGTCTTCGACGGACACCCGCAGCCTGTACGACCCGGGGGTGGAGTAGACGTGACTCGTCTGGATCGGTGAGGCGGTCGTCGATACACTCCCGACGTGCGGCGGGGACCCGTCGCCCCAGTCCACGGTGAAGGTCCACGGCGCGTCGTGGGCGCCGGGATCGGTGAAGCTGGCGTTGAGGGCGTAGCTCTGGCCCACGCCCACCGTCGCATCCGGCCCGGCGTGGACCGTGGGGGCGACATTCGAGACCGTCGCCGTCGTCTGGGCCGGCGCGCTCGACGTGCCTCCAGCGTTCGTCACGGTCAGCGTGACCGTGTACGCACCGTCGTCGGCGAAGCCGTGGTGTGGGGTGCGTCCCACGCCGTGGGTCCCGTCGCCGAAGTCCCACGCGTAGGTCAGCGTGCCGCCGTTCGGGTCCGACGATCCGCCGCCGTCGAACCGGATCGGATCGCCCTCCAGCCCGTGGTACGGGCCGCCCGGGACCGCCACCGGCGGGCCGTCCGACGGGGGCGGATCTTCCTCCGCTCCGGGGCATACGCCCTGCCCGGAGTCGGTGAACGATCCACCGGCAACCGGTATGAACTCCCAGCGGTAGCCCGTCGGCTCGAGCGTCAGCTTGAGCACACCGTAGGTCGAGTTGTCCCTCACCTCGCTGTTCGGCGCGACCGTGCCAAACGATGCCTTGCTCGCGCCGCCCGTGCCGACGATGAACTGCCGGATCCCGCGCGCCGGGTCCGGCGCCCCATCCGGTGCCTGGGGAGCGAAGCGCTCGTAGTTGCGGTTGTGCGCGTTGAGCACGACGGCCGCGCCCGCCTCGTAGAGCGCGTCCCAAACGGGGCGCAGCGATTCGCGTACGCCCGACGACCCGCTCGAATAGAACCGCGGGTGGTGCCAGTAGGCAAGGATGCAGCGCCGTGTGTTCGACTGGAGGTCGTCACGCAGCCATCGGACCTGGGGCGACGTCGCCGAGGTCTTGAGGTTGCTGTTCAGGACGATGATGTGCCAGTCGCCGAGGTCGTAGCTGTAATAGCCCCGGTCGGGCGGGCCGGCGCGTCCTCCGAAATAGGCGAAGTAGCCCGCGGCATCGGGCGTGGCGTACTCCCGCTCGCCGGGTGTCGGCCGCGTGCGCGCGAGGTGCCGGCCCCAGGAGCTGCTGTAGCAGGTGTCGTAGTCCTCGAGCGCTCCGGTGTCGTAGGCATTGTCGCCGAGGGCGATGACCGTACCCGGGATGTCGTCGAGGAGCGCGGCGGTCAATTCATGGCCGTTCCGGTCGCAGCGCACGATGTCGCCCGCGGCGACCACGACGATCGGCGTTCCCGAGGGCGCCGGCGTGCTCGGGTGCTCCGGCCCCGGCGTCGGCGTGGGCCCGGCGGCCACGTCGACCTCCTCCGGCGCGACCGGGATCGGGCGGGACGCATCCTGGCACCGGGTCAGGAGTACGATCAGGAGCGTGGCGGCGGCTGCGGAGTGACACGCGCGGGATCGGAGCATCATGATCGCTCTGGAAGGGCTCGGGTGGCCAGGCAGGGCGCGAACGCCCCATGGACCTCCTCCTCCCGGAGGGATCGGCGCCGGCCGTCAATTCACGTGCCCGTCGGACGGACCGGCGATCCGGACGCACGTGCGGCCCCCGGCGGGCGTGTTGGCTCCGGGCCTGCGTTTTCCGATCTCCGCTGGGGCGGCGGCCGGAATCCACCCGGGATGACAGCGCCCCGTCTGGAGGAGCGAGCATCCAGACGGGGCGATCGAGGGCGCCCTGGCCGGCCGGTCAGGGCACCGAACGGCGAGGCGCTCCCGTATCCAGCCGGCGGCGGCTGCGGCTCAGCGTCCTTCGACCTCCGCGGCGAGCTTGTGGAGCCATAGCTCGATCTTCGTATAGCCGGTGGCGGGATCGACCTCGTTCGGGTTCTCCGGGAGCTCGAGCGCTCGCGTCTTCCTGGCCAGGGATGGCCAGCCGCCGGCCTGGGCGGGCGAGTCGATGATCCGGCCGGTCCGGGTCCTGACCTCCTGGATGATCCGCTCGTCCACCCCGTCACGGTCCGCGGGGCGTGCGCCGGCGGTCGCGAGGACCCACGCCTCGACCTCGTGGCTCGGGCGCACCGTCAGCGGGGCCCAGACCGGGGGGCTCTCCGCCCGCACGTCGAACGAGGCCTCCGACTCGGCGATCGACCACGGATCGGAGCCCGCCTTGGCCCAGAGGTTGTCCCGGAGATAGATCGCCGTGCCCCGGGCGACGGAGCGATAGACCTTGAGGCAGACCGCGCGCGACGGCGTGTCCGGTCCATTGAGGAAGACGTTGCCGACGACGCTCGCCAGGACCGGCTTGCCGGTCGGGTCCGAGTTCGAGTCCCAGATCGGGATCGCAGCGCCGTTGCCCCAGTTGTAGATCACGTTGTTCACGATGACCGCCGAGGTGTTCCCCTTGAGCGCCGGGTTCCGGTCGCGGTTGTGCGCGATCAGGTTCCCGACCAGCGTCAGCCGGTGCGAGCCCTCGGCGATGAAGACGCCCTTCGAGTGTTCGCCATCCGGGTGGATCGACCGGCTCAGCCCCTCGCTGAAGATCGAGTTCCGGATCGTCACGTCGCGGTGATCGTACGTGCTGATGAGCTCGTCGATCGACCAGCTCGTCGACACATGGTCGATCACGACGTTGTGGACGTCGGAGCCGAGGAGCCGGATCCCGTCGCGGGAGCCCGGGCTGGGCCCGGACGGATCGTCTCCGACCCGGACGCGGATGTGCTGGATCAGGACGTCGTGGGTCGCGACGATGAGCGTCGCGCCCCGGAGCGTGATCCCCGGCGACGGTGCCGTCTGGCCCGCGAGCGTGAGGTAGGGGTTCCGGATCGTGAGGTTGCTCCGCAACGTGATCTCGCCCGCGACGTCGAAGATCACGATCCGCGGGCCGTTCGCCGAGAGCGCCTCGCGAAGCGATCCGGGGCCCGAGTCGTTCAGGTTCGTGACCCGGATCACGCGCCCGCCACGCCCGGCGGGCGTCGTCGTACCCGCGCCTTCGGCACCGGGGAAGACCGGGAGCGGACCGGTGACCGGCGGCGAGGGAGGCGGCACGACACGGATCGTGGCCGAGGCGGAGACGGCTCCGTGCGCCGCCGTGATCTGCGTCGTGCCCGGCCCGGTCGCCGTGACGAGGCCGTCCGCGGAGATCGACGCGACGTCTACGTCGGCGCTCGTCCATTCGACGGGTCGGTCGGAGAGGACGTTGCCCGCAGAGTCGCGCGCCGTCGCGACGAGGCCGATCGTGTCGCCGACCGAGAGTTCGACGGAATCGGGCCGGATCTCGACCGCGACGACGGCCGGCGGCGGAGGAGGCGCCGGCGGATCCTCGGACCGCGGGAGGACCGTGATCCGGGCGCTCGCACGCCGGCTCCTCGTCTCCGCCGTGATCATCGCCTCCCCCGGGGAGAGGCCCCGAACGAGACCGGCCGACGAGACGTCCGCCACCTCCGGGGCGCTGCTCGACCACTTCGCCTCGAGCTCGTTCCCGGCTCCATCTGCGGCGATCAGCCGGAGCGAATCACCGACCACCACCGTGCCTTCACCGGAGATCACGTGGCCGTCCCCGTCCTCGCGGGGATGGGGGGTGAAGGCAGGGGACGACGACGTGATGGCCACGACCTCGTCGACATCGGGTGAGGTGCCGTCCTCGCAGGCCGTCAGCGCGGCGATGAGCGCAAGGCACGAGAGCATGCTGTTCCGGAGATGACGGGTCCGGTCCGACGCGCGGCGCCACGGGAGCGACCGAAAGGTGAGACGGCGCGCTCGCGCAGCGCAACCGCTACGAGGCAACGGATCTGGAATGTACCGCCCCCCGCACCCTCTCCGGGGTTCGGGAGGCGCCATGGTCGATTCCTTCAGCAGCATCGATCATCCTTGTCGAAATTCATTGGGCGTCCCCCGGCGAGACATTCCGCGTCGCAGGGGGAGGACAGACGATGACGGACCCGGTCGACTGGACCGGATCCGCCTCGACCCACCCCGGGAGGTGAACCGCCGGGTGGGGTGCCTCGCATCCGCTCAGAAGTTGGGTGTGGGTACCGGGAAAGGGCGGCAAGCCACAGACCAGATGGGGGGATGATGGGTCGTGTCGTGCAAGTTGGTAGGACACAGGGGGTTAGCGGGATAGAGCGCCGGCGCGGTTGGGGTCTATCGTCATATAGGCCGGCAACATTTTCCCGATTTTCCCGGAAGTAGGAAAATATTGCCGATCTGTGGAGGCTGGGCGGCCGTGGCGGGCGGACGGGACCGGCGGGCGCCGGGGTGGCGCGCACCGGCCTCCGAGGGTTACCATACCGGCCATGGGTGAGGCTTGGATCTTCCCGCCGGTGCTGTCGCGTTCGGGTGTCGCTCGGCCCGTCGTCCCGCCCCTCGCTCCGTCCTCGACGTCCGGGGACTTCTGGATCTGAATGGAGCGGCCCGTGGACCTTGGCGATGGTGCCTTCATTGTCGAGCTGGACCGGTTCCAGGGTCCGCTCGACCTGCTCCTGCACCTGATCCGGGAGCAGGACATCGACATCTTCGACATCCCGATCGCTCGGATCACCGACCAGTTCCTGCGTGCGATCGAGGGGGTGGAGGGGCTGGGCCTGGACCGTGCGGGCGAGTTCCTCGAGATGGCGGCGATGCTGGTCCGGATCAAGGCGCAGATGTTGATGCCGCGACGGTCGACGGAGGCGGAGGAGGTTGGGGATCCTCGTGCGGAGCTCGTGCGGCGGCTCCTCGAGTACGAGCATTTCCGGGAGGTGGCGCTCCGGCTCGAGGCCGCGGAGCGCGAGCGGCACCGGCACTTCGTGCGCGGCTACATCCCGCCCCGCCCGCAGCCGGAGCCGGAGACCGAGCTGACGTTGACGTGGGACATGGTGTGGGCCGCGGTCCTCGCGCTGGCGGACCGGGACAGGCCGCCCCCGGAGCATCGGGTCACGCCGCGCAAGGTCTCGATCGAGGAGAAGATCGATCTGATCCTCCGCGCCCTCGACAGGCTGGCCCGGGTCGAGTTCGCGAGGCTGATCGCGCCGTTCAGGGATCGGCTGCACGCCGTTGTCACGTTCATGGCGAGCCTCGAGCTCGCGAAACGGCAGGAAGTCGCGATTCGTCAGCGCGAGCCGTTCGCGGACCTCTGGTTGTACAGGCGCAATGGGACGCGTGGGGATGGAGCCGAAGCGGATCATTGAGGCGCTCTTCTTTGCCAGCGATGCGCCGCTTGGGGTCGAGGAGTTGGCGCGCGCGGACGAGGCGCTGGACGAATCGACGGTCCTCGAGGCGATCGAGGCGCTGCGGCAGGAGTACGAGGAGCGGGGACACGCCTTCCAGATCTACGACATCGCGGGTGGCTACCAGCTCCTGACGCGCCCGGAGTACGCGCCGTACCTCGAGCGGTTCGACACGGTCGTCCGTGCGGCGAAGCTCTCGCCCGCGGCGCTCGAGGTCCTGGCGATCATCGCGTACCGGCAGCCGATCGGGCGGGCCGAGATCGAGGAGATCCGGGGCGTCGGCTCCTCGGGCGTCCTGCGAACGCTGCAGGAGCGGGAGCTGATCGCGGTCGCGGGTCGCGGGGAGGGGCTCGGGCGGCCGCTCCTCTACGGGACGACGCCCAAGTTCCTCGAACACTTCGGATTCCGCTCGCTCGACGATCTGCCCCGGCCGGACGACCTGCCGGTCGTGCTCCGGGAGCGGAGTGGCGAGGGTGAAGGCGCCGGTACCCCGGAGGGCATTGGCGCCGGGGAGCGCGGCGGCGCCGGCGAGGGCAACGGCCGGGTGGAGGACGTGCGCGTCGTGGAGGTTGCCGGCGGCGGGCGGGGCGGCGCGGGTCCCGCGGCCGACGGCGCCAACGGCCGGTGACATGCGCCTCCAGAAGTATCTTTCCCGCGCGGGCGTCGCGTCGCGGCGCGCCGCCGAGTCGATGATCCTGGCCGGGCGGGTCTCCGTCAACGGCCGCGTCGTGACCGAGCTGGGGACGCGGGTCGACCCCTCGACCGATCGGGTTGCGGTGGATGGCGAGCCGGTCGCCCTCGTCGAGCCGGTCTGGATCGCGCTCCACAAGCCGCCGGGCCATGTGACGACCCGGTCCGATCCGCAGGGCCGGCCGACGATCTACGACCTCATCCCGGAGTCGTACGCCGGACTCTTCCACGTCGGCCGTCTGGATGTCGACAGCGAGGGGCTGCTGCTCCTGACGAACCAGGGTGATGTCTCGCACCGCCTGCTGCACCCGCGCCGGGGTGTGGACCGGGTGTACGAGGTCCTGGTCCGGGGCGCGGTCACGGACGAGGGGATCCGCCGGCTCCTCGAGGGCGTCGAGCTGGAGGACGGGGTCGCGCGGGCCGTGACCGTGCGGCGGCTCCCGGGCGCCGGTCCGGGTCGGACCCGGCTGCGCGTTACGCTCCGGGAGGGTCGGAAGCGCGAGGTCCGGCGCCTCTTCGCCGTGATCGGGCACCCCGTCAGACGGTTGGTTCGGGTACGGTTCGGCCCGATCCGGTTGGGACGCCTGGAGCGCGGGCGCTGGCGCCGCCTCTCGGCCGCCGAGATCGCCGCGCTCCGCAGGGCGGCCGGCTACGGGGACCGGGCGCGCGGCGTGGCACGTCGCAGAGGAACGGAAGTCAGGAAGGGAGGAAGGAGGAGCAGGGGGTAGGCAGGGCGCCGTAGACGTATAGATCCGAAGCAACACAACGATCCGAAGCCGGTGAGGCGGCCGGGCCGGAGCCCGCGCCTCACGACCGGCTCACGACCCGTGAGGACGCGAGATGGAGATTCGGGACCGTACGGTGTTGATCCTGGGAGGATCCGGGCTGGTCGGCACGGCTGTCGCACGGCGGTTGCTCACCCATCGGCCGCGGGCGGTGATCCTGAGCGCGTTGACTCGTGCCGAGGCGGAGGCAGCCGCCTCCGAGCTGGCCACGGGCGGTGGAATCCCGGACGGGACGGAGGTCGGCACCGAGTGGGGTGATCTCTTCCTGCCCGAGTCGGTCAAGGATGAGCCGCGCGAGAGCGTCCTCTCCGATCCGCGTCTCCGCGAGCTGGTCCTGGACGACCTGTACGGCGAGTTGACCGAAGACGTCGTCCAGCGATCCGCGCTCGGCGCGATGGTCCTCCGGCACCGGCCCGAGATCGTCGTCGACTGCGTGAACACGGCGACGGCGCTCGCGTACCAGAACGTGTACCGGAGTGCGGCCGCGATGCGGGCGGCGGTCTCGGGCGGCGGGCTCGATGCGGAGACGGTCGAGCGCCACCTGGCGACGCTCTACCTGCCTCAGCTCATCCGCCACGTGCAGATCGCGCACGAGTCGATGCGCCGTGCCGGCACGCGCATCTACGTCAAGATCGGGACCGCCGGGACCGGCGGGATGGGGCTCAACATCCCGTTCACACATTCCGAGGAGCGGCCGAGCCGGATGCTCCTCGCGAAGGCGGGCGTCGCGGGCGCGCACACGCTCTACCTCTTCCTCATGTCGCGCACGCCCGGTGGTCCGGCGGTCAAGGAGATCAAGCCCGCGGCCGCGATCAGTTGGAAGCGGATCGGTCACGGCGAGATCCGGCGGCGGGGCCGTCCGATCGAACGGTACGACGCGACGGGCCCTGTCCCACTCGAGTCGGCGTTCGATGCCGGGGCGGAGGCCTACGCTCCGGCCGGCGGCACCCTCGAGGGCGTCTTCCTCGACGCCGGCGAGAACGGCCTCTTCAGCAAGGGCGAGTTCGAAGTCCTGACCGCGCTCGGGCTCATGGAGTTCATCACGCCGGAGGAGATCGCGGCGACCGTCGAACGCGAGATCCTCGGCCATCCGACCGGGCGGGACGTGGTCGCCGCGCTCGACGGCGCGGTCTCGGGTCCGACCTACCGCGCCGGTGTGCTCCGGGGCGCCGCGATCGAGAGGATGGACGAGCTGGAACGCGAACGAGGCGTCGACCCCGTCGCCTACGAGATGCTCGGGCCGCCCCGGCTGTCGAAGCTCCTCTTCGAAGGCGCGATCCTTGCCCGCCTCTTCCCGGACCTCGGCGAGGCGGCCGGGCTGGATCCGGACCGGACGGCCGAGGCGGCCGCGGCGCTCATCCGGGCGGATACCGAACTGCGGGTCCGAATCCTGTCGATCGGCCTGCCGATCCTCCTCCCGGACGGCGCGAACCTGCTCCGCGGCGCCACGGTCAAGGTCGCGCCCGCAGCCGGCCAGCGGGCGGACGATCCCCGGCTCGCGGAGAGTGGCTGGGTCGACCTGCGCCCATCCAACTGGCTCCGCTGGCGAGACCGGCTGGCCGCGATCGCCGCGGAGAGCGCCGCCGGCCCCGGCGCCGACGGGGGATCGTGGCGCGACTTCGAGTCGAGTGCGCACGCGGGCCCGCTTCGGCCGGCGCGGCTCGCGGCCTGGATCTTCCGACACGAGGATGGCGGCGAGCGCATGAAACGCTGAGCCGCGGCCACGGGGACGGGACTCGAGTGCGATCGGCCCGCGAATTGTCATGACGCGCTGATCCACGGCCACGGGACCCATGAGCCGGGCCGCGCTGTACTACCCGGTTGGCCGCGGGACAGGCGAGCGCGGAGGGAGCGCCGCGCCGGCGCGGGTCAGGCGGGGAGCACGCGGGAGGGATGGTTTGGAACGGACGATGACGGCAACGGACACGAGTACGAGCGCGGTAGCCGGGCGGGAGCTGGCCCGGCGGCTCACGGTCGAGCTCCGGAAGCGGGTCGTGGGTCAGGAGGCGATGATCGAGCGGCTCCTCATCGGGCTCCTGACCGGGGGGCACGTCCTGCTGGAAGGCGTGCCGGGACTCGCCAAGACGCTGACCGTGCGCTCGCTCGCGGAGGCGCTGGACGCCACGTTCCAGCGGATCCAGTTCACGCCCGACCTGCTCCCCGCGGACGTGGTCGGGACGATGATCTACAACCAGCGGACGGGTGAGTTCACCGCGAAACGGGGCCCGGTCTTCGCGCACCTCGTCCTGGCCGACGAAATCAACCGTGCGCCGCCGAAGGTCCAGTCCGCGCTCCTCGAGGCGATGCAGGAGCGTCAGGTCACGATCGGAGGCGAAACGCACGCACTCCCCGAGCCCTTCCTGGTCCTGGCCACGCAGAACCCGATCGAGCACGAGGGCACGTACCCGCTCCCGGAAGCGCAGGTCGACCGGTTCATGCTCAAGCTCCGGGTCGGGTACCCGGATCGGGAGATGGAGAAGGAGATCATGCGCCGTGTCGCCGGCCACGAGCCCGCCCCGCTCGAGGTTGTCGCGACGCCGGCCGAGATCCTGGCCGCGCGCAAGGAGATCTCCGAACTGTACATGGACGAGAAGATCGCGGACTACATCGTCGACCTCGTCCACGCGACGCGGAGCCCCGGAGACTTCGGGCTGGGTTCGCTGGCCCCGCTCATCGAGTACGGCGCATCGCCGAGGGCGTCGATCTTCCTCGCGACGGCCGCCCGGGCGCACGCCTACCTCGACGGCCGCGGCTACGTCCTGCCCGAGGACGTGAAGGCGATCGGGCCCGACGTGCTCCGGCACCGGATCATCACGAGCTACGAGGCCGAGGCGGAGGAGGTCACGGCCGACGACATCGTCGCCCGCATCTTCGAGGCGGTGGACGTGCCGTGAGCGAAGCGCGTCACGCGAAGACGGTGGAGGCCGGGACGACGGACGTACCGCCAGAGGTGCTCCGGCAGGTCCGGCTCATTGAGCTCCGGACCCGCGGGTGGGTCGATTCGATCTTCGGCGGCGAGTATCGATCGATCTTCAAGGGGCAGGGGATGGAGTTCACCGAGGTCCGGGAGTACCAGCCCGGTGATGAGGTGCGCTTCATCGACTGGAACGTGACGGCGCGGGTCGGGCGGCCGCACGTGAAGCAGCACGTGGAGGAGCGTGAGCTCACGGTCCTGCTCCTCGTCGACGTCTCCGGGTCCGGCCAGTTCGGCACCCGCGGCCGTTTCAAGTCGGAGCTCGCGGCGGAGATTGCGGCCGTCCTCGCGCTCTCGGCGGTCCGGAACAACGACCGCGTCGGCCTCCTCCTCTTCACCGACCGGGTCGAGCACGTCGTCCCGCCGAAGAAAGGGCGGCGCCACGCGCTCCGTCTGATCCGCGACGTCCTCGCGTATCGACCCGTGGGCCGGGGCACCGACCTGGCCGGCGCGCTGGAATACGCGGGCCGGATCCTCGCGCACCGCGCAGTCGTCTTCGTGCTGAGCGATTTCCTCCTCGACCGGCCGGTCCGGTCCGCGCCCGGCGAGGCCGGTGCGGGGAGCTTCGAGCATGCGCTCCGGGTGATGGCCGGCCGTCACGACCTGGTCGCCATCACGGTTTCGGACAACGCCGAGGAGACGCTCCCGGCCGTCGGCTTGCTTCGGCTGTCGGACCCGGAGACGGGCGAGGTCTACGTCGTGGATACCGGGCGAAAGGAGCTCCGGGTCCGTTACAGCGCGTTCCGGGCCGCGGAACGCGACGCGCGGCAGCGCCTGTTCCGGCGGCTCGGCGTCGACGAGATCGAGGTCCGGACCGACGCTCGGTACACGGACGCGCTCATCGCGTCCTTCCGGCGCCGGCGGGAGGGATCGCGGCGATGAGGACGGCCCGGCCGGCGTCCCGTGCCGCGCGACCCGTCTCCGTCGTCCGGCGAACGCTGCACGGCCGCGTCGCCCGCGTGGTGCCGATCGCCGTCCTGGCCGCGTGCCTTGTGCCGGGCGTGCTGGGCGCGCAGAGCATCGGCGCCGCCGTTGTGCCGGACACCGTTCGCGTCGGCGACGTCTTCCGCGTCGCGATCCGCGCCGTCCTGCCGCCCGGCCACGGGGCGACGTTCCCGGATTCGCTCGACCTCCCCGACGACGTAGAGATGGCCGGCCGCCGCGCGCTCCATGTGGACACCCTCCCGGACGGAGGGCTGACGGTCACTTCGGTCTATCCGCTCAGCGCGTGGCGGCCGGGCGCGGTCGAACTCGAGCGCGTCGAGGTCCGTATCGAGGGGCCTGTCGGAGCGGAGGGCGTGGAGGTCGCGCTGCCGAGGGTCACCGTGGCGTCGGTCCTCCCCGACGATGCCCCGGGGCTCGATCCCCGGCCGCCCAAGGACGTGCTCGGCGCGAGCCGTCGCCTCTGGCCGCTCCTCCTCCTCGCGCTCCTCGTCGGGGCGGTCGCGATGGGAGGGGTCGTCTACTGGCGCTCCCGTCGGGAGCGGCCGCGGCCGGCCGTTGCGGAGACCTTCGCCCCGGCGCCGAGGGAACGGGCCCTCGCCCAGCTGGACGAGGCGCTGGAGCTGGGGCTGATCGAGGCCGGCGAGTACAAGGCGTTCTACTCGCGTGTGACCGGCGCCCTTCGCGGGTATCTGGAGGCACTCGACGCAGCGTGGGGCGCGGAGCTGACGACGACCGAGCTCACGGCCCGGACCGATGCGATGCTGGAGGCGCAGGCGGCCGAAGCGCTCCGTCGCTTGCTCCGGGCCGGTGACATGGTGAAATTCGCGAAACGCGAGCCGACACGGGACGAAGCCCGGGACGACTGGGCCGCGGCCCGGCGCTGGGTCGCGTCGTTCGACTGGCCGCCGCCGCGGCCGGCCGCGAGCGAGGCGGAGGCCGATCCCGTGTCGGAGGGTGAGGACGCCGGCGTCCGTGAACCGGTCGGCACCGGGGAGGGGGCAGGATGAGCTTCGGCTTCGCGCACCCCTGGGCGCTCCTGCTCCTGATCCTCCTGCCGATCCACGCGTTCCGCGCGAGGCGGGCGCGCCCGCGCGGGCTCACCTTTTCGCGGGCGACGACGCTCGGCCGGCTCGGCGGCCGCGGCTCCGAGTGGCTCGGCCGGCTGCCCGGCTGGCTGCGGGGCGGCGCCATCGCCCTCCTCATCGTCGCGCTCGCCGGGCCGCGGACGGGTTCGTCCGCGGTGGACGTGAAGGCCGAGGGGATCGCGATCATGCTCGTCATCGACATCTCGAGCTCGATGCTGGCCGAGGACTTCCACCCGCAGAACCGCCTCGCCGTGGCGAAGGCCCGGGTCGCGGACTTCATCCGGTCGCGGAAGTACGACCGGATCGGGATGGTCGCGTTCGCGGGCGAGGCGCTGACGCAGGTCCCGATCACGATCGACTACCCGATACTTTTCGGCGCCCTCGAGCAGCTCGATGTCGGGGCGCTCGAGGACGGGACCGCCATCGGGACCGCGATCGCGACGGCCGCGAACCGGCTCCGCCAGGCGCCGGGCGAGTCCCGGGTCATGATCCTCATGACCGACGGCGAGAACAACCGTGGCGAGATCGACCCGGTCACGGCCGCGAAGGCCGCGGCGGCGTTCGGGATCCGGATCTACACGATCGGGGTCGGCAGCGAGGGCGTCGCGCCGGTCCCCATCGCCCGGGGCCTGCTTGGGGGCTACCAGTACGCGAACCTGCCGGTCCGGATCGACGAGGAGCTGCTCCAGGAGGTCGCGAACGAGACCGGCGGCCGGTACTTCCGCGCGACGAACGAGGCCGCGCTTGACAGCATCTACCGCCAGATCGACGCACTCGAGCGGACGGCCGTCGACGTCCGGCGCTACGTCGAGTACACGCCGCGCGCGTTCCCCTTCATCCTCCTCGGCGCGCTCCTCCTCGGCGCCGAATGGCTGATCCTGGCGAGCCGGTGGGGGAGGGTGCCATGAGCTTCGCACGTCCGGACCTCCTCTGGCTCGCGGCCGCGCTCCCTGCGCTCATCGCATGGGGCGTCGTCGGGTACGCCCGGCGCCGGCGCCGCGTCGCCCGCCTCCTCGGCGAGAGTACGCTGGTCCGTCGCCTCGTGGGCCAGGAGCTCGGCCGCTTCCCGCGACGGCGCCTGGGACTCCTCGGCATCGCCGCGGTCTCGCTCGGCGTCGCGGCGGCAGGGCCGCAGTGGGGGACCGAGATCGTCGAGACGCGCAGCCGGTCGCTCGAGATCGCCTTCGCACTCGATGTCTCCCGCTCGATGCTGGCCCGGGACGTCTCGCCCGATCGGCTCGAGCGGCAGCGCCTCCTCGCGAGGCGGCTCCTGCGCGAGCTGCGGGGCGACAGGATCGGGCTCGTCGCCTTCGCCGGCCGCGCCTACGTCCTCTCGCCGCTGACCGTCGACCACAGCGCGCTCCAGCTCTACCTGGACGCGCTCGATCCCGAGATCGTGAGCCAGGGCGGCTCGTCGCTCGCGTCCGCGATCCGGCAGGCGACGGACCTGGTCCGGGGCGAGGACCCGGAACGCAGGGCCGACTACGCCGTCGTCCTGGTCAGCGACGGCGAGGCGCTCGAGGAGGAGGACGCCGTGCTGCGCGCCGCGGAGCGGGCCGCCGCGGCCGGAGTCGTCGTGCACACCGTCGGGCTCGGGACGCCGGGCGGCGCGCCGATCCCGGAGCTGGACCCGGTCAGCGGTAGAGTGACGGGGTACAAACGCGACCTCTCGGGCGACGTCGTCATCTCGCGCCGAAACGATCATCTCCTCGGTGAGATCGCGTCCATCACGGGCGGCCGCTTCGTCCGGGGCGACGAGCCGGGTGCGACCGACCGCCTCCTCGCCTCGCTCCGCGGGATGGAACGCGCGGCCGCCGCGGCCGGGCGCGAGGCGAGGCCAAAGGACCGGACGGGTTGGCTCGTCGCCCTCGCGCTCCTCCTCGTCACCCTGGACGCGCTCCTTGCCGGGGGCGCGCTCCAGTCGGTCCGGAAGAGGAGGGCGAAGGTCGCCGCCGCACCCGCGGTCGCGGCGCTGCTCCTCGCGCCCGGCTTCGGGTTCGGCGACCTCGAGCGCGGGAACCGCCTCTACCGCGAGGGGCGGTACCTGGAGGCGGTCGAGGCGTATTCGCGAGCGCTCCGGGACGGCGAGTCGAGTCCGGTCCTCCACTACAACCTCGGGACCGCGCTCCTGCGACTGAAGCGTTACGACGAGGCGGAGCGGCACCTCCGGGCCGCGCTCATGACCGTCGAGCCGGAGGCGAGGGAGCGGACGCACTACAACCTGGGCAACCGCTACCTCGAGGCCGGCCTCGAGGCGGACGATCCCAGGGCCCGGGCCAAACTCCTGGATGCGGCGGTCGAGGCGTACAAGCATGCGCTGCGGATCGACCCGACCGATGTCGACGCGAAGTGGAACCTCGAGCTCGCGCTCCGGGAGCAGGAACAGAACCCGCCGGAGCACGGCGGCGGCCAGTCCGGCGACCAGGGGCCCCCGGACGAGTGGAACGACGATCAGGGTCAGGGTCAGGGTGCGCCCCCGATGTCGATGCCGCAGCCGTCGCCGGGCGAGCGGCGCACGTCGCCGCCCGAACCGGGCACGATGACCCGCGAGCAGGCCGAGCGGATCCTGAGCGCCGCGGAGCAGGACGAGCGCGAACTCTTCCGCCAGTCGCTCCGGAAGGGGCGCAGGGATAGGCCGGTCGCGAGGGATTGGTGATGCGGGCCCTCGTCGCGGTCGTCCTCGCCCTCGGACTCGCTGCCCGGGTGGACGCGTACGCCAGCGCGCCTCCGTATCTCCAGGCGAACGATCCGGTCCGGGTGTGGGCCACCCTCTCGACCACGGACGTCGCGGTCGGTGAGACGGTCGTCCTCGAGCTTCACGTCGAGACGAAGGGGCCGTCACCGGAACGGATCACGGTGCCCACGCTGCCGGACGCGATCGAGGTCGTCGGCACGCGGGACTACTCGCAACTCCAGTTCTCTTTGCCCGGTGGACGGAGCCGGCTCATCCGTCGAGAGATCGTGCTCCGCCCGGGCGAGGCCGGGAGCTACCGGATCCCGGCGTTCGAGGTTCGGGTCCAGGGCGAGACGTATCGGACCAACGCACTGACCCTCCGCGTCATCGCCGCGGCGACGCCGCCCTCTCGGACGCGTGGCGCCGGGCCCGGCGATGATTCTACCGGGGGCGACGAGGGAATGACCCGAGGGCCGGGCGGCGAGGTGCTCTTCTCGGTCGTGATCCGGCCCGATACCGTCTTCCTCGGGCAACAAGCCACGCTCTACGCCGAGGTCCTCGTCTCCGAGGAGGCCCAGCTCCGACTCCGGCGTTCGCCCGAGTACGTGCCGCCGGACGGGACCGGGTTCTGGGTCCAGGAACTCCCCGCCGCGGGCGGGCCGCGGCCGCGGGTGATCGACGGACGGATCTACTACGGGAGGACCCTCACGCGGGCGTACTTCCCGCTCTCGCCGGGGGATTTCGCGCTCGACCCGGCGAAGCTCAAGTACGAGATCCGCCGCGGCCTCCTCTACTCGCCCCAGGACCAGGAGCTGACGAGCGGCCCGATCCGCCTGACCGTGCTCCCGCTCCCGGACTCGGCCCGGCCCGAATCGTTCACCGGCGCGGTCGGCCGTTTCACGGCCCGGGCACGGCTCGAGCCGGATCGGATCCCGGCGGGCGAAGCCGTGGCGCTGATCCTCGAGGTGGAGGGCGAAGGCAACGTGAAAGGTCTTCCGCCGCCGCCGCTCCCGGATCTCGCGGGCGTGCAGCTCTTCCCGCCGAGCGAGGAGGCCGAGGTCTCGAACGCCGACGGCATCGTCCGGGGGACCAAGCGCTTCACGTGGGTCCTCGTCCCCGAGCGCCCGGGGCGGCTCGAGCTCCCGGGCATCGAGTACGCCTTCTTCGATCCGGAACGGGGTGAGTACGACATCGCCCGGACCTCGCCCCTCGCCCTCGAAGTCTTCGCCTCCCCGACGGGGGATGCGCCCGAAGAGACGGTCGAGGAGCCGATCCGGTACCTGAGATCGTCGCCGGCCGGGCCGTCGCCGCTTCGCTGGGTGAGGTCACCCGCCTTCGCCGCCGTCCTGGCCCTCCCGCTCGTCGCGTTCGCCGCGCTCGGCGCGGGCCGGCGACGGGCCGAACGCCCGCGGCCGCCCTCGCGCCGGGCGCTGCGCCAGAGGCGAGTCGCGGCGTTCCACGCCCTGCGCCAGCAGGCGGACGGCGAAGGCGGTCCGTTCTTCCATGGGCTGGGCTCCGCGATCCGAGCCGCGTTCGCGGACCTGCTCGCCGACGCCACGCTCTCCCGGGTCGCTGCCGGGGAGGCCGAGGAGCGCCTCGTCGCGCATGGAGTGGAGCGGGCGACGGCTCATTCGCTCGCGCAGCTCCTCGCGAGGGTGGATCGGGCACGCTTCGAGCCCGTGCCGCCGGGGAAAACGACGCGCCGCGCGATCCTGGACGACGCGGAGCGGCTTCTCGACCGGCTCGACCGCGAGATGCGGCCGCACCGGAACCGGTCCCGGGCGGGGCGCACCGCCGTCCTCGTCGTCCTCTTGATCGGTGCGGGCGCGGAAGGCGGCTACGGAAACGCCTACGTTGACCGCGCCGCCGTAGCCGCCCGGATCGCTCCGCCGGAGCGCGCGACGGCGAGCGCCGACAGGGTAGGGGAGGCGGATTTCAGGCGGGGCACCGAGCGGTACGCGAGAGGCGACTACCGCGGAGCGGGCGACGCGTTCGCTGCGTACGTCGCGGCGAATCCGGCCGACCCGAACGGGTGGTACAACCTCGGCAACGCGTACTTCCTCGCCGGCGAGCCGGGGCGGGCCGGGTGGGCCTGGCTCCGGGCGCTCCGACTCGCGCCCCGGGACGCCGATGTGCGGCACAACCTCCGGGTCGCACGCATTGACCCGTGGCTGGTCCGGCAGACGCTCCCGCGCCTGCCCCTCACGACCGAGGAACTCGTCCTCCTCGCAGGGATCACCTGGCTGATCGGAGGGTTCGCGGCGATCCGGTTCCGGGCGCGCCGCGGCCGGATCGGACTCGGCCTCGCGGGGCTCGGGCTGGCGTCGTCCCTCTTGCTCGGCGGAGTCCTGGCCGAAGACGCGTTCCGCAAGTCGGTCGGGATCGTGCTCCAGGAAGGGACCGGGCTCCAGGCCGCGCCGGCGATCCACGCCGAAACGATCCGGATCCTCGGCCCCGGGACCGCCGTCCGCCTCGTCGAGCGCAGGGGCGAATGGCTTCGGGTACGGCTGCCTGCAGGTGGTGAGGGTTGGGTCGAGGCGGATCGCGTCGCCCCGACTCAGGGCGCGCCGCCTGCGCTGTAGCCGCCGATCTCGGCATCGAACCCCTTGGCACGGAGGTCGGCGACGAGCTGCTCCAGCGTGGTCCGCGTCTCGTCGTACTCGACCTCCGCGCCACCAGGGTCGCCGGGGCGAACGGACGCGGTCCGGACGCCACGCCGGGCGATCAGCGCCTTTTCGACCTCCTCGGCCAGGACGTCGTTCGGGATCGCGCGAATCTTCAGGTTGCCCGTCTTCATACGGCCCTCCTCGAGGCCATCGGGGGCAGCATCCGTGCCAGTTCGAACGGCTCCGGTCCGGGGAGCGGGGTACGAGGGCCGCGCTTCGCCACTTGGAGCGTCACGGGGCGCAGGGAGGATGCGGAACCATGGGACCGGACGGAGCGCACGAAGCGGAGGGCGACCCGGACCCCGCCGCCCCAGCCTTGACCCGCCGGTGCCGCGTGATAAGTTGACCGACGGTCCCGGGGATCCCGCGAACGGAGCAACGGAGCGCACGTGGAATCGTATCCGAATCTCGTCGTCGTCGAGCATCCGCTCATCCAGCACAAGGTCGCGCTGCTCCGCCGTCGTGACACTCCGAAGACGCTGTTTCGCGACCTTGTCGAGGAGATCTCGACGCTCATGGGCTACGAGGTGACCCGAGACCTTCCCCTCGACCCCGTGCCGATCGACACGCCGCTCGAGAGGACGATCGGCTACGCGGTCCGTGGGAAGAAGCTCACCCTCGTGCCGATCCTCCGGGCGGGGCTCGGGATGGTCGAAGGCATGCTCCGGCTCGTGCCTTCCGCACGGGTCGGCCACGTCGGCCTCTACCGCGAGCACGACACGCTGCACCCCGTCCTCTATTACTTCCAGATCCCGGGCGAGCCCGAGGAGCGCGACTTCCTCGTCCTGGACCCGATGCTCGCGACGGGCGGGTCCGCGGTCGCGGCGGTCCAGTTCCTCAAGGACCACGGCGCCGTGCGGATCCGCCTCGTCTCGATCGTCGCTGCGCCCGAAGGCGTGACCCGGATGCTCGAGGAGCACCCCGACGTCGTCGTCTACACCGCCGCGCTCGACCGCGAACTCGACGAGAACGGATTCATCCGCCCCGGACTCGGCGACGCGGGCGATCGGTTGTTCGGTACCTGAAGACCCGTTAAATTATGAGGGGTACCGGGCCCGTAGCTCAGGCGGTCAGAGCAGTGGACTCATAATCCAACGGTCGCAGGTTCGAGCCCTGCCGGGCCCACTTCGAAGAGCGCCTGCCTCCGACACACTGGGGAGGCGGGCGCTTGTGCTTTCCGAAGATCCAATCTCCCTCGCGTCCCCGCCGTCAGAAGTATCGGTCCGGGCTACACTCCGTTCCTGAACCCGCGGCCAACCCGCATGAACTGGGCGCCGCGCGACGAAGTTTGGGCGGTGCGCCGACGGAATTCGTAAGGCGGCCAAGCAGTGGGGTTGGTTTCAGGGTGCGTGGTGTGTTGGCAGCGCGACACTGGTGCACGCATAGGTTCATTGTCTTGGCGGGACCTGCATTAGTGGACGTGACCCTGCACGGCCGCCTCGGCTGCACGGCTCAAGTCGGCCCGCTCGTGCTGACGATTCCCCAAACGCCGGCCTCGAATGTGATCTCTTGGAGATCGACCGGAATGGTCGAGGTCGATCTCCAGGAGAACTTCACACGGGACGATGCGTGGGAGAATCATCGCACCATGACGGGCGAATCTCCACAGATCTTCAACCGACGAACTCGTGGGAGATCAGCTGTACCCCGGATCCTGCATCGGACAGGTCAGTGGGACCCCACGTATGTGGCCAACGGGCGGCTTGTCAGGACGATTGGTGACCTCTGCCCGTCACCTTCCCGATCCGATCCACAGCGATCCTCGTCATTCGGCCCCCGCGCCGCCCACGCCGTACGCATCCACGCGAGGGCGGCGCCGGGGAGCCGTGGTTTCACTCGGTTTCGAGCACCTGCGAGACGATGGTGAAGTGGACGGAATCGCTCGATTGATGACGAGCGACTCCGAGACCTCGATGGCGTGGACGCATTCGCTCACTCGACGATGAGCGGCTGCGAGACCCCGGTGAACCGGTGCCCGCGCGGGAGGAGGACGTCCATTTCGAGCTGGAGGTCGTACGTTCCGGGCGGGACCTCGCCGCCGCCGGGGCTGGTCGCCTCGAGCCGCCAGGCGTGCTCGACGGTGTCGCCGGCGGCGATTTCGAGCGTAGATGTCGGGAGCCAGCATGGGTCCGGATCGATCACGAACTCGGCGGGGTCCCCGTCGGAGGTCACGACCCCGAGCTTGCCGAGACAGCCGCCCCGGACCTTGAGCGTCGCACGGCCGATGCCGGCATGGATGAGCTGCGCGTTTGCGGTGAACGCCTCGCCGGGCGCGATGGTTTCCGGTTCGATATTGAGCCAGACCTCGATGTGGGTGACCTCGAGGGAGCCGGATGGACTGAAGATTTCGCACCCGCCGACCGCGAGAGCGGCGACGAGTGCCAGACCGAACGAACGATACCTACGAATCAAGCAACACCTCTTGCGTGACCCTCGTACGAGGGGACCCCGGCCACGTCGAAGCCGGGCCGGCCTGGTTCAGATGCGTGTACGATAGAAACGCGTGAGCGGGATCTGTTGAGACAGCTTCGGCTTCTCCCGTGCCGCGGAAGGTGGCCTGGTTCCGAGCTCGCACGATGCCGAGGTTGACCGTCGCTCCGCAGGAGCTATGATACACCCCGTCATCCAGGCCGTCCAACCTCGACCAAGGGAGACCGTATGCGACGTCGCGACGACCGCCGGACCCGGTCCGGACTCCTGGTGTTCTGCACGCTCCTCCTCGCCTCGGCTGCGACCGGCTGCCGCGGCGAAGCCCAGATCGCCTCGCACCCCCCTGCGCCGGCCTGCGACCCGGACGACGGCGGGCTGACGCTGCCGCCCGGGTTCTGCGCCCTCGTCGTCGCCGACGGGATCGGGCCGGCACGCCACCTGGCCGTCGCGCCGAACGGCGACATCTACGTCGCGCTCCTGAACCGGCGGGACGCGCCCGGCGCCCTCCTCGCACTGCGTGACGAGGACGGCGACGGCCGCGCCGAGATCCAGGAGCGGATCGGCGAGAACGGAGGGAGCGGGATCGCGCTCGATCGCGAGTACCTCTACTTCGCGACCGACGACGCCGTGCTCCGCTACCCCATCACGCCGGGGCAGCTCCTGCCCGCGGGGCCGCCGGACACGATCGTCTCGGGCCTGCCCGCCGATCGGAGCCACCGGGCCAAGACGATCGCGCTCGGCCGCGATGGCCGGATCTTCGTGAACATCGGCTCGCCGTCCAACGCATGTCAGGAGCGGGACCGGACCGCCGGATCGCCCGGGCTCGACCCTTGCCCGGAACTCGAGACGCGTGCCGGGATCTGGAGCTTCCAGGCCGACCGGCTCCGCCAGCGCCAGGCGGATGGCGAACGCTACGCCACCGGGATCCGCAACGCGGTCGCGCTGACGACGCACCCCGTGACCGGCGAGCTCTACGCGGTGCAGCACGGCCGCGACCAGCTCGCCGCGAACTGGCCGGAGCTCTTCACCGTCGAGCAGAACGCGGAACTCCCGGCCGAGGAGTTCTTCCACGTCGAGCGGGGCGCCGACTACGGGTGGCCGTACTGCTATTACGACGGCCTACAGCAGAAGAAGGTCCTCGCGCCCGAGTACGGCGGCAATGGCCGGACCATCGGGCGCTGCGCCGAGGCGCGCGACCCCCTCGTCGCGCTGCCCGCGCACTGGGGACCGAACGCACTGCTCTTCTATTCGGGGACAGGGCCGGCCGCGTTCCCCGCAGAGTACCGCGGCGGCGCCTTCATCGCGTTCCACGGATCCTGGAACCGGGCACCTTTGGAGCAGCAAGGGTATAACGTCGTATTCGTCCCCTTCGACGGCCCGCGGCCGTCCGGGGAACCGAGCGTGTTCGCCGACGGCTTCGCGGGCGAGGCCAGGGATCCGCGGGGCGCGTCGCACCGGCCGGCAGGCCTCGCCGAGGGGCCCGACGGCTCGCTCTACATCAGCGATGATGCCGGCGGCAGGATCTGGCGGATCCTCTACGTCGGCGATCGGTCGCGCTGAGGTCCGGAGGGTTGTTGACAAGCCTCTGGCCAGTCGCGAATTTAACTCGTTTGGGCCCGATGTCGGGCCCGCACCAGCACATGGGTCGATGACCGGGAGAGACGCTCGATGCTCGGCAGCCTGAAAGGCCGAATCTTCGTAATCCTCGCAGTGTTGGCCGTTGCCGGATTCTACCTCTTCTCCAACGGCATCAAGCTCGGGCTGGACCTCCAGGGCGGGATGCACCTGGCGCTGGAGGTCGCCGATCCCGAAGGCACGCTCACGGCGGAGCAGCGTGCGGATGCGGCGGACCGCGCGCTGAAGGTGATCCGGACCCGGATCGACGAGTTCGGGGTCGAGGAGCCCATCATCCAGAAGGTGGGAGCCGACCGGATCATCGTCGAGCTGGCCGGGATCCAGGACGAGGAGCGTGCGATCGAGATCGTACAGCAGACGGCGTACCTGGAGTTCCGCCTGGTGAACTCCGGTCGCGAGTTCGCGCAGGCGCTCCCGCGGATCGACCGAGCGATCGTGCAGGCGCTCGGCCCCGAGGGGATCCCGGAGCCGTTGCAGGGCGAGCGTCCGGGTGAACGTGTGGAGGACCTGCTCTTCGGCCGGCAGGCCGACACCGCGGGTGCAGGCGCGGCCGATGAGGCGTCGGACCCGTCCGAGTCCTCGGCCGCCGAGCTCCGGCCGTTCACGGCGCTCCTCATGGATTCGGGCGATCCGGGCGAGTACCTCGTTGCCGAGGCGGACGTCCCGCTCGCGAAGCAGTACCTCGCGCTCGAGGAGGTCCAGCGCGTGATCCCGCGCGGGGTTGCCCTGCGGTGGGCGGCGGAGCCGGTCGGCCGGGGTGCGCAGCTGTATCGCTCGCTCTATGTCCTCGCGTCGGACGCGTTCATGACCGGCGATATGCTGGTGAACGCGACGGCCGGTCGTGACCCGCAATTCCACCAGCCGGTCGTGAACTTCGAGTTGAACCGCCGGGGCGGTCGGATCTTCGAGCGCACGACGGGCGCGCACATCGGGGAACGGATCGCGGTCGTGCTGGACGACGAGGTCTACAGCGCGCCGGTGGTGCGGAGCCGGATCAGCAACCGGGGCCAGATCGAGATGGGCGGGGCGTCGCTCGAGGAGGCGAACGATCTTGCGCTCGTGCTGCGGGCGGGCGCGCTCCCCGCGCCGCTCGAGGTGATCGAGCAGCGGCGGGTCGGAGCGTCGCTCGGTCAGGACTCGATCGTGAAGGGCCAGATCGCCGGGGTCGTCGGCATCGTCCTGGTCATCGTGATCATGGCCGGCTATTACCGGGTCGCGGGGCTCCTGGCCCTCGTTGCGCTCGGTGTCTACGTGGTCCTGGTCCTGGGAGGCCTCGCCATGCTGGGCGCGACGCTGACCGCGCCCGGGATCGCGGGCTTCATCCTCTCGGTTGGGATGGCGGTGGACGCGAACGTCCTGATCTTCGAACGAATACGCGAGCAGCTCGCCGCGGGGCGGACCGTACGGATGGCGGTGGATGAAGGGTTCAGCAACGCGATGTCGGCGATCGTGGACTCGAACCTGACCACGCTCATGACGGCGCTGATCCTGTTCCAGTTCGGGACCGGCCCCGTTCGAGGCTTCGCCGTCACCCTCTCGATCGGGATCGTGGCCTCGTTCTTCTCGGCCGTCTTCGTGACGCGCACGCTGTTCCTGCTGTACGTGCAGCGGAAGCGCGGCGTCGAGGCCATCAGCATCTAACGCGGAGTCCGGTGAGCATGCGACTCTTTGCGAACGCGAACTTCGACTTCATCGGTCACCGTCGGAGGGCGTACCTGGTGAGTGGGCTCGCCCTGGCGATCTCGATCGTGGTGGCGGTGGTCTGGCAGATCCGTCTCGGCTCCTGGCTGAACTACGGGGTGGACTTCACCGGCGGCACGCTGGTCCAGGTCGAGTTCACCGAACCGACCCCGATCGGCGACCTGCGGCAGGTCATTTCGCCGATCCTGCCGGGCTCGGAGATCGCGCAATTCGGCAGCGAGCGCGACTTCCTGATCCGAGCGCCCCAGTTCACGGACGAAGGCGTGAACGTCACGGAGACCGTCGTATCGGCGCTTACGAACCGGTACGGCGAGGGCAGCTTCACGGTGACCCGGAGCGAGGCGGTCGGGCCGAAGATCGGCTCCGAGCTGCAAAGGAAGGCCGCGTTCGCGATCCTCCTCTCGCTCGCGGTGACGCTGATCTATCTGGCGTTCCGCTTCGAATGGCGTTTCGGCGTGGCTGCGATCATCTCGACCGCTCACGATGTGTTCGTCACGCTCGGGATCCTGTCGGTCTTCCGGTTCGAGGTTTCGTTGACGACCGTCGCCGCCGTGCTGACGATCCTGGGTTACTCGCTGAACGACACGATCGTTGTCTTCGATCGGATCCGCGAGAATCTGAAGGCGTCGGGGCGGCGTGAGGAGATCGTTCCGTTGGTCAACCGTTCGATCAACGAGACGCTCCCGCGGACGGTGCTGACGAGCGTGACGACGCTGGCCACGCTCTTCGCGCTCTTCGTCTTCGGTGGCGGGACGATCCGCGAGTTCGCGCTGATTCTCTTCCTCGGCGTCGTGATCGGGACGTATTCTTCGATCTTCATAGCTTCGCCCGTGCTCCTCGAGATCATGAACCGATGGAAGCCGAAGCCGAAGCAGGTGAGGCCCGTGGGGCGGCCCGTGCAGGCGCGAGCCAGGTCCTGAGGCCTCGCGTGGGTGATGAAGACGGGTCCGCCGATGCCGCAGGGGCAGGGGACCCGCAGTGTGGAGGCCGCCGGGACGGACGCCGGGCGGCCTTCTCCGTGAAGAGGGCATGTACTTCGATTCGCACTGCCATCTGACTGACGAGCGGCTGGCCGGAGACGTCGATGCCGTGCTCGGCCGTGCCCGGGAGGCAGGGGTGACTCGCCTGGTCACGATCGGTGCGGACCTCGAGGATGCGCGGGCGGCCGTCGAGCTGGCTGGCCGGTCGGTCGGCGTCTGGGCGGCCGTGGGGATCCACCCCCACGTCGCCGACGGGGCCGACTCCGGAGCGTTCTCCGAACTCGTCGACCTGGCCGGCGGCGAGGACGTCGTCGCCCTGGGGGAGACGGGGCTGGACTATCATTACGACCACGCGCCGCGCGATGCGCAGCGCCGATCGTTCCTGCGCCACCTCGAGCTGGCGGTCGAGCTCTCGCTCCCCGTCGTCGTGCACTCGCGGTCCGCGGACGCGGACACTGCGGCGGTGATCCGAGACGCGGGCGCGGGTGTACGGGGCGTGCTGCACTGCTTCACCGGCGGCCGTGCGCTCCTGGAGGTCGCGCTCGAGGCCGGCTGGTACGTCTCCTTCTCGGGCGTCGTCACCTTCCGCAACTACGACGGCGCCGATCTCGTGCGGCTCGTCCCGCCGGACCGGCTCCTGATCGAGACGGACAGCCCGTACCTCGCGCCGGTCCCGTTGCGGGGAAAACGGAACGAGCCGGCCTTCCTCCCGCACGTGGCTGCGGGGATCGCGTCGATCCTGGACGAACCCGTGGACCGGGTCGCGACCCGCACCACGGAGAACGCCTGCCGGTTCTACGGGCTGCCGGTCTCCGGGAGCGAGGGCGGTACGATCGAGTGACGTCGCGGGAGACGAGGGTGT
>Ga0079224_100000148_pt1 | contig 56788 bp, 55 predicted proteins | sample Stecom2015_FD_80414 | JGI IMG/M metagenome (GOLD analysis project Ga0079224, IMG submission 80414) | Agricultural soil microbial communities from Utah to study Nitrogen management - Steer compost 2015 | ecosystem: Environmental > Terrestrial > Soil > Agricultural land | place: USA: Utah... | reverse complement strand
GCTTGGTCGCCTTCTTGGTGAGGATGTGGCTGCGGTTGGCGTGGCCGGCCTTGAACTTGCCGGACGCGGTCTTGCGGAATCGCTTGGCCGCACCGCGATGGGTCTTGATCTTGGGCATTGCGGATGTCCTTTCGGTTTCTGTCACTGGCCTGGGCGGTGGCTGGGCCACGCTTTCCGTCCTGCCCGGACCGGTCATGCGCCGCGCACCACCGCCTGGACGGGAGCGCGCGACGTGTCCGTATGTTTGCTTGGTACCTGAATCAGCGACCCCGGCAGAACCGGGGCCGCCCAGTATGGCAGCACGCGCGTGGGCGTGCAATGGCGGCGGGGCCGGCCTACTTCTTCTTGGGCGCGATCATCATCACCATCTGCCGCCCCTCGAAGCGCGGCCGGGATTCGATGACGATGTCCTCCCCGAGATCCTTCTCGATCCGCTCGGCCATCTCGCGACCCAGCTCCTGGTGGCGCATCTCGCGGCCACGGAAGCGGATGTTGACCTTGATCTTGTCGCCCTCTTCGAGGAACTCGCGCATCTTGCGCATCTTGATCGCGTAGTCGCCGGAGTCGGTGACGGGGCGGAACTTCACTTCCTTGATTTCGACCTGCTTCTGCTTCTTCTTGGCCGCGTTGGCCTTCTTCTGCAGGTCGAACATGTACTTGCCGAAGTCCATGATCCGGCAGACCGGCGGGTCGCCGTGCGGCTGGATCTCGACCAGGTCAAGGCCCGCCTCCTGGGCGGCCGCGAGCGCCTCGTCGCGCGTGAGCACGCCAAGCATCTCGCCTTCACTGTCGATCACGCGTACCCGCGGGACGCGGATCTCCTGGTTCCTTCGGTTTCGCTTGTCGGGGGTGCTGATGTTGCAATCTCCGTTGGGGTTGGACCGGCCGGCGGGCCGTGCAGTCACTGCGCAGCGTGCTTCAGTGCACGTCCTCGCTGCGTAGACGCTCGGCGAACTCGGCGACGGTCATCGATCCCAGGTCCTCCCCTCCGCGGCTACGCACCGCGACCTGGCCGTTCTCCTTCTCACGGTCACCGACCACGAGCAGGTACGGCACGCGCTGCAGCGTGTGCTCGCGGATCTTATAGCCGATCTTTTCGTTGCGCAAATCGGATTCCACCCGGAAACCTTGGGACACAAGGGTTTCCCGGGCGGCGCGCACGGCGTCCGCCTGGGCGTCGGTGATGCTCATCACCACGGCCTGCACCGGTGCCAGCCAGGCCGGGAAGCGCCCCTCGTGGTGCTCGATCAGGATGCCGATGAAGCGCTCCATGGAACCCACGATGGCGCGGTGCAACATGACCGGATGGCGGCGCTGGCTGTTCTCGTCCACGTACTCGGCACCCAGCCGCCCGGGCATCATGAAGTCGACCTGCATGGTGCCCAGCTGCCAGGTGCGGCCGATCGCATCGCGCAGGTGGTACTCGATCTTCGGACCGTAGAAGGCGCCCTCGCCCGGCAGCTCCTCCCACTCCACCCCGGCCGCGCGCAAGGCGGCGCGCAAGGCCTCCTCGGCCTTGTCCCAGGTGGCGTCGTCGCCGAGCCGGGGTTCCGGACGAAGCGCCAGCTTCACCTGCACGTCGGTGAAACCGAAATCCGCGTAGACCTTCATCGCCTGGGCATGGAAGGCGGTCACCTCGGACTCGATCTGGCCCTCGGTGCAGAAGACGTGGCCGTCGTCCTGGGTGAAGCCGCGCACCCGCAGGATGCCGTGCAGCGCGCCCGAAGGCTCGTTGCGGTGGCAGGCGCCGAACTCACCGTAGCGGATCGGCAGGTCGCGGTAGCTGTGCAGCCCGTGGTTGAACACCTGCACGTGGCCCGGGCAGTTCATCGGCTTGAGCGCGTAGGTGCGCTTTTCCGACTCGGTGAAGAACATGTTCTCCTGGTAATTGTCCCAGTGGCCGGACTGCTTCCACAGCGATACGTCCAGGATCTGCGGGCAGCGCACCTCCTGGTAGCCGGAGTCGCGATAGACACGGCGCATGTACTGCTCGACCACCTGCCACACCGCCCAGCCCTTCGGATGCCAGAAGATCAGGCCGGGCGCCTCTTCCTGCAGGTGGAACAGCTCCTGTTGCCTGCCGATGCGACGGTGGTCGCGCTTCTCGGCCTCCTCGATCCGCTGGATGTAGGCCTTGAGCTGCTTGTTGTCGGCCCAGGCAGTGCCGTAGATGCGCTGGAGCTGCTCGTTCTTCGCATCGCCGCGCCAGTACGCACCCGAGATGCGCAACAGCTTGAAGGACTTGAGGAAACGGGTATTCGGCACGTGCGGGCCACGGCACATGTCGACGTATTCCTGGTGGTGGTACAGGCCCATGGCCGTGACCTCCGGCCCCATGTCCTCGATCAGCCGCAGCTTGTAGTCCTCGCCACGGGCGGCGAAGGTCTCGATGACCTGCTCGCGCGGGGTCATGCGCTTGATCACGTCGTACTCGGTGTCGATCAGTTCCCGCATGCGCTGCTCGATAGCGGCCATGTCGTCGGGCGTGAACGGCTGTTCGCGCCAGATGTCGTAGTAGAAGCCGTCCTCGATCACCGGACCGATGACCATCTTCGCGTCGGGATAGAGCTGCTTGACCGCATGGCCGACCAGGTGGGCGCAGGAGTGGCGGATGATTTCCACTCCTTCCGGGTCCTTCGGGGTCAGGATCTGCAGGGTGGCGTCGCGTTCGATCAGGTCGGAAGCATCCACCTGGCGGCCGTCGACCTTGCCGGCCACGGTGGCCTTGGCCAGGCCGGGGCCGATGGACTCGGCGACCTGCATGACGGTGACCGGGCCGGGGAACTCGCGACGGCTGCCGTCGGGGAGGGTGATCGTGATCATGGTTGCTGGCATCTGGATGGTGCGGGTGGCCCCGCGGGCATGAAAAAAGGCGCCACGCGAGCGCCTTGCCGGTCGGCCGCGGGGCGGGTATCAGCGATGGGCGGTGATAGTGTCCATGTCGCACGCTCGGCCGGCGCGTCGGCGCGGGCCACCCTTCATTGAAATGGGTCCGGGTGTAGATGTTTGGCGAGCCGTGGCGCCAAGTCAAACATTCACCCCGACACCGCTTACAGGTCCCGTACGACCCAGGCCCCCGGTGGCGGCGCGGCGGCATCCCCGCCCGGCGCCAGCGCAGCCTCGGCCACTTCCTCGGGCGGGCGCCCGGCCGCCCACGCCGCGGCTATCGCGGCCAGCCGGTCACGCGTGGTCCGGGTGTAGGCGCCTTCCATTTCACTCTGGGCATCGGCCGCCAGTTTCTGCGGGTACAGCGTGCGCGCCTCCTCGCTGTGGTTGAGCAGCGAAACCAGCCGCGCCAGCGCGGTGCGGAACGCGTCCGCACCCAGCACCATGCGCTGGGTGCGCTGCAGGTGCCACACCGTCAGATACTCCACCGGCCCCAGGAGCCGCTGCGGCGTAGCGCCGAAGAACTGGCCGGAAAAGGCGCTGGCCGCGACCGGCTGGCCGCTTTCGGGCAACCGGGTGGCGCCCCAGGAGCTCAATGCGCCGCCGGGAAGGTCCATCCGCCGCAGCGCCGTGCCGAAGGTTTCCGCCAGGACCCGATGGGCGCGGGTGTCGTCGCTTTCGGCAACCACCCCGAGGATACGGAGGAACAACGGGTACTGGTCCTCCCCAAGCCGCCGGGCCAGGCGCTTGAGGACGGCCAGGCGATACTCGGGATCGGCGTGCGCGGCGAGCGCCGACACCAGCCGGGACGCCGCGGCCCGCAGGGCGGCAGGCGAAGGAAGAGGATCGGGTGGCACGGCTGGCATCGGTACTCCGGGCTGCCGCGAGGCGGCGGCGGGCAGCGATCCATGCTAGCCCAGCCTGCGGCCGGACCGGAGTCAGTAAAGCGCGCCCAGGACTGCCTCGACCCCCAGGTCGGCGGCACTGGCGAGCGGCTGCCCTGCGAGTTGCTGTTCCAGGGCGTGTTCCCCCGGCAGCAGCCGCTGGCTACCTCCCTCCCAGGCCTGCAGCTGCAACACGGCCTCGCCAGGGTCGGCAAGCGGCCCCCGGGGCTGCTCGACGGCCGCGGCCTCACCGGTACCGGCGATGCCGGCCGGCTGCCCGGCGCCGTGCTGGCGCGGATCGTCGAACGCGACCTGGCCAAGTCCCAGCCGCAGCGCCGCGGTATCAAGGCCCGGATTGTTGCTGATGCTGCTCATGGTTCGCCGTATCGGCTCCTGGCCCGTTCAGGCCTGAAACACGGTTGCAATGTAGCGCTGGCCAAATTGCTTGCCATCTAGGGTCACCCCGAGGGCCTGGTCGCGGTTCATGTCGGGTTGGCCGCGGCCTTCCGCATGCTAGCCTGCGATGGTCGCCCCCGCATACCTGGAGGCAGCCATGGCAGCCAAGGACCAGGGCGCCGACAAGACCGAAAAACCCACCCACAAGCGCATCCGCGATGCGCGCAAGGAAGGCAATGTTTCCAAGAGCAAGGACCTGACCAGCACCGTCCTCGTGCTGTGCTGGCTGCTCGGCGGCTGGATGTTGATGGGCTTCATGGGCAGCCGCCTGGGCGCATTGTTCCAGCTGAGCCTGGAGGCGATGCACAAGCCCTTCCTGCCCGCCGTGGCCGAACTGGGCCGGGCCGGCCTGGAGACGTTGCTGTGGCTGGTGCTGCCCCTGGTGGTGACCGCGGTACTGGTCGGGTTGCTGGTGGACTTCCTGCAGGTCGGCCCGCTGCTGGCCTTCAAGAAGGTCACCCCGAAGATGGACAAGCTCAACCCGGCCGAGGGCATCAAGAAGATGTTCTCGATGGACAACCTGGTCGAGCTGGTGAAGTCCATCTTCAAGAGTGCCGCACTGATCGGCATCGGCGTGCTGGTGCTGTGGGGCCTCATGGAGCAGCTGCTGCTCCTGCCCTACTCGCCTCCCGCCGCGATGGGCGAGGCGATCTGGACCGGTCTGGTCCGCATCGTCGTGTGGACGGTGTTCGTGTTCTTCTTCATCTCCGCACTCGACTCTTCCTACCAGAAGTACTCCTACTTGAAGCAGCTGCGCATGAGCAAGCGCGACATCAAGCAGGAGGTGAAGGAGAGCGAGGGTGACCCGTACATCAAGCAGCGCCGCCGCCAGTTGCACCAGGAGTGGTCGCAGCAGAACATGCTCAGCGCCGTCAGGGGATCCAGTGTCGTCGTGACGAATCCGACCCACATCGCAGTCGCATTGCAGTACGAGCACGGCACCACCGACCTGCCCGTGGTCGTCGCCAAGGGCGAAGGCCACGAGGCCGAGATGATCCGCCGCGCCGCCGAGGAGGCGGGCGTGCCGATCATGCAGAACATCCCCCTGGCGCGCGGGCTGCACGAGAAGGTCGAGCTCGACGACTACATCGGCAAGGAGTTCTTCGAGGCGGTGGCCGAGGTGCTGCACTGGGCCGAGGGCGTGCGCAACGCCCGGGGCTGATGACCGGGCGGCGCCTGCTCAGGCGAACGCGCGGTCGAGCAGGTTCAGCAGCCCGCCATTGGCCGCCAGCCGCTTGAGCACGATCTCAACGTAGACCCCGATCAGCAGCAGGATGACCGCCGTGGAGATCCAGGCCTTGATCGGCAGGGTCAGCGCGAACACGTTCAGCTGGGGCGCATAGCGGTTCACCAGGCCGAACGACAGGTCCACCACCAGCAGCAGCACCATGGCCGGCGCCGCCATCACCAGCACGGTGGTCATCAGGTAGTCGAAATGGCCGACGAACAGGTGCACCCCGGCCCCCTTGAGCACCGGCGTGTACGAGAGCACCGGCCACAGCGCGTAGCTCGACAGCAACAGGTCGAGGAAGATCAGGAAGGCGCCACTGGCCATGAACAGCCAGGCCGCCAGCTGCGACAGGAACTGCCCATGCAGCGATATCTGGTGCCCCTGGATGGGATCGAAGATCGTCGCCATGCCCATGCCGACCTGGCTGTCCATCACGCTGCCGGCGGCACCGATCGCCCAGAACACGATGCCGAAGCAGAAGCCGAGTGCGATGCCGAGGAACAGCTCCTTCATGATCACCGCCACCCAGAGCGGACTGGTCATGAAGTCCACCGGTGCGCCGGCCATCGCGATCGGCAGGGCCACGATGGCCAGGCTGACCAGGAAGCTGTTGCGCACCATCGCCGGCACGGTCTGCGCGGTCATCAGCGGCAGCATCAGGAACGCGCCGGTGATGCGCGGCACCGTCAGCGCCAGGGCCAGCATGACGTTGCCGACCGACTCGTAGCCGGCGATCACCTCTGGACCAGCCCCGGGAAATCGATGAACAGCCGTTCGGCAAAGGTATACAGGGTTCCGCCGATCAGCGCCGCGGTGACGAACAGGGTGACGATGATCACCACGAACTTCACCGCATAGGCCAGGGTCTGCTCCTGCAACTGGGTGGCGGCCTGCAGGAAGGCCACCACCAGCCCCATGACCGCCGCCGCCGCGATGGGCGGGCCCGACAGCAGCAGCACGAGCCAGAGCGCCTGCTTGGTGAGTTCGAGTACCTCGGTCATGCCCGACCTCCGCTACATGCTGTACGTCAGGACCAGGCCGTGCACCAGCTTGGCCCAGCCGTCGATCAGGACGAACAGCAGCAGCTTGAGCGGCAGCGACACGATCGTCGGGGACATCATCATCATGCCCAGCGCAAGCAGGATGTTGCCCACCACCAGGTCGATGATCAGGAATGGCAGGAAGATCAGGAAGCCGATCTGGAACGCCGCGGTGAGCTCGCTGACGGTGAATGCCGGGACGATCACGATGAAGTCGTCCACGTGCACGTTCTCCCGCTTGCCCGGGGGCAACAGCCGCTGCGCACTGCGCAGGAAGAAGGCCCGCTCCGAGTCGCTGGAGTGGCGGATCAGGAAGCCACGCAGCGGCTCTTTGCCCACGTCCACCAGTTCCAGCATCCGCTCAACGGTCATGCCCGCCAGCCCGGACCCGCCTGCGGCCGGGGGCGGCGGAGCAACCGCGACCGCCTCGTCCTCCACCGGCGGACGGACCGCGCTCGCCGGCACGCCGACGGCGACGGCGCTGCTGTCGACCGTCGTGGTCACCCCAGCCGGATTGGCCACGGCGACCGTTTCCGCCGCCGGGGCCGCGTGGGCGGCCGCCGGGCCGGCGACATGCGAGGGAGGTGGCCGCCCGTCCATGTGCGCGCTCACCACGGCCTGCGTATCGAGGATCACCGGGTACATCACGTAGATCGAGAGGATGATCGCCAGCCCGTTGATCACCACGTTCGGTGGGACCTGCTGCAGTCCCAGCGCATTGCGCAGCAGGCTGAGCACCACGACGATCTTGGTGAACGAGGTGACCATCACCGCCACGAACGGCGCCAGCGCGAGGCTGACGACGATCAGGATGATGAGTGCGGGAGAGAACGACTCCACTACTCAGCTCCAGGCCAGCAGTCGCACGCCAAGCGTGTCGCCCACGGCGACCAGCTCGCCACGCCCGACCTCGCGCCCGTTGGCGCGTACCGCCACGTTGGCCCCCTGCAGGTGCGCCGGCAGGGCGAACACGTATCCGGGCTGCAGCTGGGCCAGGTCGCCCAGCGCGACCTCCAGCCGGCCCAGCTCGAACTGAACCTGCACCGGCAATGTGTCGACCGGCGTGGTCGCGGGATCCCCACCGGCGAGATCCCTGTTCGGCTGCTGCTCGTCTTCGCTCATCTTCTTCTCCTGGTCATCGCTGTCGGGTACTCCCGGTCCTTCCACGCGCCAGCCCTCCGCGCTGGCCCGGACCGGCCACGCCCGGCCGGCCCCATGCGCCCGCACCTGCGGCGGGTCGGACGCGCGGCCGACCACTATCACGCCACCGGGCGCCAACCCGGCCCATTCGCCCTGCGGCACCCGCGGCCCGGGCATGCGCACCACCACCGGCGCCGGCAAGCGGCTCCAGTGCGCCAACGCAAGCTCCGCTGGTCCGTCGGCCGGGGGGTCCGCGCGCGCAATCAGCCACTGCAGCCTGGACAGGGGAAACCACCCACTCCCCGTCATGTCCGCGGCGCCGTCCGGCGCCCCCAGCCGGAACCGCAACCAGGTTCCCTCGCCCGCCGTGACAGTGGCCACCGGGTCATCGCCGCCGCTCACCGCCGGCACCAGGGCCATGCCCAGCGCCTGGCTGAGGCGTACCAGCTGGTGCTCGTGTGCCAGGCTCCAGGCCAGCACGCGCGAGCGACCGGCATGATCGCTCCAGTGCAAACCCTCCGGCAGCGCGCCATCGCGCGGGTCGAGCGCGAGCGCAAGGCCCACGCCGTCGGAATCGATCGCAAAGGCTTCGGCCGGCAACGGCGGGCCGCCCGGCTCAAGCACAAGGACCGCCCCGTCGTCGGACGTCCAGCGCCGCGGCCGGCGGAAAAGCGCCTGCACTACCGCGGCGCATGGCTCGGGCAGGGCCGGCAACCGGCCGGAGACGGGCTCGACCACCGGCGAGGGGGGTGCCGCTGCGGGGGCAGCCCCGCCGTACGCGTCAGCCATGTCCCAGAGCCACCTTCATCAGGTCCGGGAGCGAGCGCACGCCCAGTTTGTTCATCATGTTGGCCCTGTGGAGCTCCACGGTCTTGATGCTGATGCCGAGGATGTCGGCGATGATCTTGTTGGGCTTGCTGGCCACCACCAGGTCCAGCACCTGCCGTTCGCGCGGACTGAGGCGGGCCAGCGCCTCGCTGGCACCGCGCACGCGCGCGAGCGCGGCGTTGATGGCATCGACCAGTACCTCGTCACCGAAGGGCTTCTCCAGGAAGTTCGCGGCACCCTTGCGCATCGCCTCCACCGCCAGTGGCACGTCGCCATGGGCGGTGACGAACACCAGCGGGATCGGGTCTCCGCGACGGCGTAGTTCCTCCTGCAGCTGCACTCCGCTCATCCCGGGCATGCGGATGTCGGACACCAGGCACTCGACCGTGCCCGGCGGCGGGCGGTTGTCCCGGCTGTCCAGGAACTCGGGACCGGACGGATAGGACTCGACCTCGAAACCCGCTGTTTCCAGCAGCCATGCAGTGGAGTCCCGGAAACCGTCGTTGTCGTCCACCAGGTGGACCCGCGTGGCGCCTGCTGCTCGCTCAGCCATGGCCTGCTACCTCCCTCGTCATGTCCGTCCCTCCGCTACCGGCAAGGTGAACCCGAAGACGCTGCCGCCGCTGGCGGCGGGCTCGAAGAACATCCGGCCTTCGTGGTACTCGATGATCGAGCGGCAGATCGCAAGCCCGATCCCGAGCCCATCGGCCTTGGTGGTGAAGAAAGGCGAGAACAGCTGGTCCTGCTGCGCCTTGCTCAGGCCGGTACCGCGGGCGACCACGCGCACCTCGACATCGCCATCGAGGTTGACCCTGCCCTCCACCCGCAGCGCCCGTTCGCCGGGAGCCGTCTCGCGCATGGCCTCGATGGCGTTCTTGACCAGGTTCAGCAGCACCTGCTCGACCATCACCCGGTCGGCAAAGACCTCGGGCAGGTCCTCGGGCAGGGCCAGCTCGATGCAAAGCTGCTGGCGCTCCGCCTCCAGCCGCAGCAGTTCGAGCACGGTGTCGGCGATCGGTCCGAGCCTGTGCGCGGAGCGGCGCGGCTCGCGCGCCCGGACGAACTCCCGCACCCGGGCAATGACCGCACTGGCGTGCTCGGCCTGGGTCCGGGCGGCCTGCAACGCGCGCTCGACCTGGACCGGCCCCCCGGTCTGTCCGACCAGCCGCAGGCTGCCATTGAGGTAGTTGACGATGGCGGCCAGCGGCTGGTTGAGCTCGTGGGCCAGGGTGGCGGCCATCTCGCCGACCGACATCAACCGCGAGGTGAACAGCAATTGCTCCTGCTGGCTCTTGTGCGAGTCCAGGACCTCGATGCGCTCGGAGATGTCGACCGCGCTGAGCAGGTCGAGCGGCTGGCCGGCATCCTCGACGCGGCCCCAGTGCAGGCTGTACCAGCGGCCACTATGGGGCACGCGCACGTCGCGCCGGCCGTCCCGCTCGACTCCGGCGCCACCGGTCGAGCCCGGATGCAGCTCGCGCATCAGGCGCTCGCGCGAGACATGCCCCGGCACCGGTCCGAACTGATCGTGGTATCGCCGGTTCCCCGCGACCAGGCCGCCGGACACCTGCTCGAACGCAGCGCAGGCAACGGGTATCGCTTCCAGCAACGCCTGCAGCGATAGCGCGCCTTCGATCGTGCCCGGGCCCGCCCTGCCGCGGTCCGCGCCAGGCGTGGCCGCCCCCCTTGCAACCGTCATCAACCCCCTCCCCCGTGTGCCTGTCGCCTGCTCCCGCCGGGCCACTGGCGGCTGCTACGGTATCGCGCACCCCCGTCCCCGAGTGCTCCGCCGATGTCCCCACGCCTCACCGTCGCCATCTTCCTGTTGGTCTCCTGCACCGCCTTCCCGGTGCTCGCCACGACGCCCTCCACCGAGGCGGCCACGGGTGTCCTGGCCGACGTGGTTGCGGTGCTGGTGCCAGTGCTGCTGATCATCGCCGTCCTCGTCGCGGTGCTGTATTACGCACGTCGTCGTTACCGGCTGACCGGCTCCGGCGCCGCGCTGTCGGTGGTGCAGATCCTGCCGGTCGGCCCACGCGAACGGGTGGTCGTGGTGCGCACGCGCAACGACCGCTACCTGGCTGTTGGCGTCGGCGCCCAGGCACTGAGCCTGATTGCCGAACTCGACCCCCGCGATGTGGCACTCGACCCCCCTCCGTCTTCCGTCGTCCCTGTCCAGGGCACTCCCGCCGACAGGACGCCCGGCCGGAACGGGTAACACGTCCGTGTTCCCGCCGTGTGAAAGGCTCCGCGCCCCCTGGTGGCGGGCCGGGGTGGCAAACGCGCGGGCAATGGTGCTAGCTTCCGACTTGTCCCCCAGCGGCAGATAGTGCCTTTGGAGGACACCATGAGCAAACCCCGGTGGCACGCCTCCAGCCCATGAAGAGGCATACCGGCAGGTAGGCACAGGGGCCACGGGGCCCCGGGGCGGCGCGTCAGGAGGACCTGCCGCCCAAGGGTCGATGGAAGGACGGCACGGTCACGGGGGACGTCGCGGATGCGCGAGTTGATCGGTTCACTGCTGCAGCCCGCACAGGGTGCCGGGCCGCGGCGGCGCCATGGCTATAGCGACATCGTGCTGGCAGCCGGCGCGGTGACGATCATCACGCTGATGATCCTGCCGCTGCCGCTGGTGGTGATCGACGCCCTGGTCGCCCTCAACATCGCGATCGGTTTCGGCCTGCTCCTGCTGGCGATCTACATCCCCTCCCCGGTCGCCTTTTCAAGCTTCCCGAGCGTGCTGCTGCTGACCACGCTGTTCCGGCTCGCGCTTTCGATCGCAATCACCAAGTCGATCCTGATCAACGCCGACGCCGGCCACATCATCGACACCTTCGGCAACATGGTGGCTGGCGGCAACCTGGTGGTGGGGCTGGTGGTGTTCCTGATCATCACCGTGGTGCAGTTCATCGTGGTCGCCAAGGGCGCCGAGCGCGTGGCCGAGGTGGCCGCCCGCTTCACCCTGGACGCCATGCCGGGCAAGCAGCTGTCGATCGATTCGGACCTGCGCTCCGGCCTGCTGGACAAGGACGAGGCGCGCGCCAAGCGCCGACTGCTGGAAACCGAAAGCCAGCTTTACGGCAGCCTCGACGGCGCGATGAAGTTCGTGAAGGGCGATGCGATCGCCGGCATCGTCATCATCATCATCAACCTGCTCGGCGGCCTGGCGGTGGGCGTGCTGCAGCACGACATGGCCCTGGGCGAGGCCACCCAGACGTACAGCATCCTCACCATCGGCGATGGCCTGGTCTCGCAGATCCCGGCGATCCTGGCGGCGATCTCCGCCGGCCTGGTCGTCACCCGTACCGGGGGCGAGGAAGAGGATGCCCACCTTGGCGCGGCGATCACGCGCCAGGTGTCGGCACAGCCGCGGATCGCCCTGATCACCGGCGTCCTGGCCCTGCTGATGATGCTGGTGCCGGGCTTCCCCTGGCCGGTGTTCGGGGTGATCGGCCTGGCCTTGCTGGGCTATTCGGCCTGGCGCTATCGCCACGAATACGAAGTCCTGCGGCGCGCATTCCGGGTCAGCGATGCGGAGCTGGCCACGGTCAACGAACCGGTCGAGGTGGACGACCTGGCGCCGCCGGCACCACTGCAGTTGGCGGCCTCCCCTTCGCTGATCGAGGCTGCCGGCGGCAAGCAAGCGGTCCTGGACCGCCTGCTCGGCGTCACGCAGGAGCTGCGCGAACGCACCGGCGTACCGCTGCCCACTCCCGGCCTGAAGGCAGACCCCGGCCTGGGGCCGCACGCGTACCGCCTGACCGCCTTCGGCGGCCGGATCGCCTCCGGGGTGCTGCCGCCCGACCGCCATTTCCGCCCGGCGGTGATCGGCAGCGAGGCGGGCAAGTCACCACCCGGCTTCTATCCGGCGCTGCCTGGCGAGTGGGTCGAGGCGGGCGAAGGCACGCTTGCGCCGCTGGGCGCCTTGGAGTTGCACCTGGAGCAGGCGCTGGAGCGGCGCATGGGCGGCTTCGTCGGCATCCAGGAAACCTCCCGGCTGTTCGCCCGCATGCAGCGCGACTATCCGGACCTGATCAAGGAAATGCTGCGCGTGGTGGCACCACAGCGGGTGTCCGATGTGCTGCGCCGGCTTGCCGAGGAAGGCGTTCCGATGCGCAACCTGCGCGATGTGTTCGAAGCAATCACCGATGTCGGCGGTCGCGAGAAGGACGTGGTGCTGCTCACCGAATACGTACGCGTTGCGTTGAAGCGGGAGATCGCCGAGCGCTACGCGGACGACCAGCGCACCCTGCACGTGCTGCTGATCCACCCCGAACTGGAAGACCGGCTGCGGCAGTCGGTCCGCGTGGCCGGAGGCGCCAGCCAACTGGCGATCGCCCCCGAGACGGCGGCCCGCCTGACAGCCGAGGTGCGCGGCCACCTGGCGCGCCAGCAGCACGGAGCGGCACCGGTCCTGCTGTGTTCACTCGACGTACGCCGCCACCTTCGCAAGCTGCTGGAGAACGACTTCTTCAGCTTGCCTGTGCTGTCGTACCAGGAATTGGCCCCCGACCTGCGCATCGTGCAGGCCGGGCAGATCAACGCATGAGCATGGACGGGCACATGGCCGAAGCCGACGGACCACAAGAGCAGCAGCCCGCGCCCCTGGTGCTGCGGATCCTCTCCGGCCTGCATGACGGTGCCAGCCGGGTGCTGGGACCCCAGGAAATGCTGCTGATCGGCAGCGGCGAGGACTGCGACATCATCCTGTCGGACCCCGGCGTGGCCCGGCACCATGCGATGGTGCTGCGCCATGGCGACACGCTGTCGTTGCGCGCGATCGATGCGCCGCTGGAGTTCGCCGGCGACCCCCTCGAACCGGGCGACCCGATCGACCTGCCGCTGCTCGAGCCTGCCCGCCTGGGCGGGGTATCGGTGGCCATCGGGCCCGCCGACGCAGCGGGCTGGACCGCGCTGGGCGCCACGCCGGGAGCGGTCACCACCACCCCGCCGCCCCCGCTCCCGGCGTCGCGGCCGATGCTGCCGACGGCACTGGTCGCGGTGGCGCTGCTGTCGCTGGTCTCGGTCGGCATCTACGCCATGGTCCGTCCGGCAGCGGAGCCCGAGGCGACGCCACGGGAGCGTGCCGGGATCTTCGTCGACGAGTACGGGATCCGCGACAGTGAACTGATCGAAGCCCGGGACGATGCCATCGTGCTCGCCGGGACGGTGGAGGACGCGGCCACGGCGGCGCGGCTGGAGCAACGCATCGTCGACGAAGCACTCCCGATCCAGCTCAGGCTGCGCACCGGCGACGACGTGGCAAGGGACGTCCGTGAGGTGCTGCGTACGTTCGGCATCGCGGCAGGCACGCGGTACGAAGGAAATGGCGCCGTACGGGTGGAGCCCGCGCCCGACTTCGACGACTGGACACTGCTCGCCGAGGCCGGCGGTTCGCGGGTGATGCGCGACATCGACGGCTTCATCGAACTGCTGCCGCCCCGCGGTGCCCCGCTTCCGGCGAACGATGCCACCCCGGCTGCACCACCCGAACGGGTGCGGCTGATCGCGGTGGTGACCGGCGAGGACCCCCACGTGCTGGCGTCCGATGGCCGCGCATTTCGTCCCTCGGAAAGCCTGCCGGACGGGCGCGGCCGGCTCTCGAGCATCAGCGAGAAGGGTGCCTGGGCGATCGCCCCGGACGGCGAGATCCGCAAGATCCGGATCGAAGCGGCGCCTGCACCCGAGCCCGGCGCCGACGTGCCGGTGGCGGACACCGGCGTTGCAGGCGCAACAGGCGCCAACGCCGGGAACGGCGACCCCGACACGGCTGCGGGCGAGGCCAGCGACGCCCCGCCGGACAACGCCACGCCCCAATGACCAAGGCCCTGCGAGCAGGCCTGATGCTCGCGACCGAAGTGCCAATCATCACAAGGAGAAGTCCATGAGCATCAACGCCACCGACCCGAATGCCCTGACCACCTTCATTGCCTCCGCCAATGCAGGCACCACCCGCAAGCCGGCGTCTTCCGGCACCAGCACGAGCTGGTACGAGGCGATGGCCAAGGCATGGGGAGACACCCTGGACGGCCAGGCCGGCCGCGTGACCGCCCTGTCGGATGCCATCGCCAACGGCGGCGACCAGCCTTCGAACATGGTCCAGCTGACCGCCGAGAGCCTGCGGATGCAGTTCATCTCGAACAACGCCGCGACCTCGCAGAACGCGGTGGGACATGCGCTGGAAACCCTGGGCAAGCGCCAGTAAGCCGCGCTCCATCACTGGAGAGACGAGATGATCGAAGCCATCCAGGCCGGGGTCGCCGCCAGCACGCAAGGCGCCACCGGCACCACGGCAGCGTCGCAGACGCAGCAACACAGCCCCCAGGCGGCGGGCGACCAGATGCGTGATTTCGCCGCCTCCATGGAGCGGGCCGGGACCGCGGCTCCCAACGCCGGCGACGGCAGCGCGACCGTGCTGTCGGCCAGCGGCTCGGCCGAGCCGCAGGGCACCCGGGCGGTCCTTTCCGCGCTCGAGAGCCTCAATGGCGGCGCGGAGCGGATCGAGTCGATGTCGCACTCGTTGAACGCCGGCTCGTCGGACTTCACGCCCGGGGAAATGATCCAGCTGACCATGCGTGCGCACCAGTTCCTGTTCACCGCGCAGCTGACGTCCAACGTTGCCAACCGCTCGTCGGACGGCATCCAGCAGCTGTTCCGCCAGCAGTCGTAGGGAGGCGCCGGCATGACCCGTCCGATCACGGCCTGGCGCCTGCTGGCCGCCCTGCTCGCCTGCCTGCTGCTGGCTGCCTGCAGCCGCGCCACGCTGTACAACGAGCTGGACGAACAGCAGGCCAACGAGGTGATGGCCGCCCTGCTGGCGGCGGGCGTGGCGGCGGAGAAGGCGCCCTCGTCCTCCAAGAAGGGCTGGGAGGTCCGGGTCGACCAGGCGGACTTCGCCTATTCGATGCAGGTACTCGACTCGCGTGGGCTGCCAGGCACCCGCCGGGTCTCGCTTTGCGACGTCTTCCGCAAGGAAGGCTTCGCCTCCTCGGCACTGGAGGAGCGCGCACGCTACAAGTGCGGCCAGCAGCAGGAGATCGAGGCCACCCTGATGAAAATCGACGGGGTGGTCGACGCGCGGGTCCACGTGGCGATCCCGGAGGACGATCCGCTCGGCAACAGCCCGCGCGAGGCCTCCGCGTCGGTGGTCATCTACGAACTGCCGGGCCACGAGCTGCGCAACCGCGAGACCGACGTGAAGGTGCTGGTGGTCGACGGCATCGAGTACCTCAATGACCCGAACCGGGTTTCGGTGAAGTTCTTCACCAAGGCCGTGCCGCCGCCCGGGGCGCGGGAACAGCGGGTCCCCGTGGCCATGTCCGCGATCAATCCGGTCGCGGTCGCCTTGCTGGCACTGTGCGCGCTCGCCGCCGGCCTGCTCGCCATGCGCAAGCGCCTGCCCTTGCCGGGCAGGAGCGAGGCCCGTGCCGAGGCGCCTGCCTGGAAGGACGAGTGACATGGGCGGGGAGGGCCTGCGCACGCTGCTGACCGAACTCGACCCGCAGTGGCTGGATGGCATCGCTCCCGAACTGCTGCCGGCGGCTCGCGAAAGCCGGTTGGGGCAACTGGTCCTGTTGCGCTGCCTGTCCCGGGCCCCGGTGTCGGCCCTGCTGGCACCGGCGCCGGAGCCGGCCCTGGACCGCGTCGCGGTCGCGTGGCCCCGCGACCGGCTCGATGCCCTGGAGCGCAACCTGGGGATCCTGGCCTTCGCGCCTGCGATCCGGGCCGAGATCGGCCGTGAGCCGGTGCGCCGGCTCAAGGAAGCACTGGGCAAGAAATACCTGCTCGCGCTCGACCGGCAGATGTGGGATGGGCAGGTGCCCCCGGCCCTGCTGGTCCGTTTGCAGGCCCGCCTGGCCGAGGCGGTCGGCGGCCCGGAACCCACTGCTGTGTTGCTGGCGATGTTCTCGCGCCAGGGCCGGGCCGAACTGCGCCAGTGGGCCGGCATCCATGAGCCCGCCCTCGCCGACTGGGTGCTGCTGCTGCACCCGTCCGACCCGACGACCCGCGCGCACCTTCCAGCAGGAGCCGTGGCGCGGCTGTACGCACACCACGCCGCCCCGCCCGCCGGCGGCAATTGAACCGGTACCCGTGGATGCACGCAGATCCTGTTTCCCTCACCAGCACATCATCGACCGGGTACGCGCCGGCGGCGCCGTCCGCTCCGGCAGCAGGCTCGCTCCCGCGCGTCCATGGCGCGGTGGGCGTGTTCGAGCCACGCCGGTTCGAGCGGGTGCTTGCCGGCAACATCGTGCCGCCGCTCGCCTGGTCGAAGCTGGAGGAGATCGATCGCCTGCTCGAGCAGGTGAATGAGCTCTACGAAGGTGCCGCGGCCGAGATCGAGCAGGCCCGCAAGGAGGGCGTGGCCGCCGGGTTCGCCGAAGGCTTCGCCCGCGCGCAGCAACAGATGGCCGAGCAGCTCGCCGCCCTCAACGAACGCCGCGCCCGCGTCCTGAACGACGCCCACGGTCGCATCACCGACCTGGCCTGCGCGATCGTGGCCCGGCTGGCACCCGGTTTCGACGCCAGCACCGTTGCCCCCAGCCTGGTCCGGGAGGCGGTCGAGGCGGCACAGGCCGAGCAGTTCCTGCTGATCCGCGTGCACCCTTCGGTGCGCGAGTCGGTCAACGCGGGCCTCGGCGCGGTGCGCCAGGCGCATCCCGCGGTCGGAGTGATCGAGCTGGTCGACGACGAGAGCCTGGACCCGCTGAGCTGCGTGGTCGTCTCCGAGGCCGGGCAGGTGCGTGCCGGCATCGCCCAGCAGATCGAGGCGATCCGGACCGCGCTGGCGCGGGCGCATGACGAGGCCGATGGGGGCACGGAGGCGTGAGCACGGTGCCCTCCACTGAGGCGCTCGTCGCAGGTGCCCTCGACAAGGCGCGCACGGTTGAGCGCGTTGGAAAGGTGGCCGAAGCCTACGGCACGCTGATCCGTGCGACCGGCCTCAAGGCATCGATCGGCGAGTTGTGCGAACTGCGGAATCCGCCCGGCGAGGGCCCGGCCGGATTCCGCCTGCCGGCCGAGGTGGTCGGCGTGTCGCGGCAGCACACCTTGTTGACCCCGCTCGGGGCACTTGATGGCGTGTCGGCGAGCACCGAGGTCTACGCCAGTGGACGGCAGGCCACCATCGGCGCCGGGGATGCCCTGCTGGGGCGGGTGCTGGACGCCCATGGCACGCCGATCGATGATCGCGGCCGCCTGCGGACGACCGCCGAGGCCCCGATCTATGCGCCCTCGCCCAACCCGCTGACCCGCAAGCTGATCGAGCGCCCGTTCTCCACCGGCGTGCGCGCGATCGACAGCGTGCTCAGCGTCGGCGAGGGGCAGCGCCTGGGCATCTTTGCCGTGGCCGGCGGCGGCAAGAGCACCCTGATGGGCATGCTGGCGCGCGGAGGAGACGCCGACGTCAACGTCATCGTCCTGGTGGGTGAACGCGGCCGCGAGGTCAACGAATTCATCATGGACAACCTGGGCCCCGAGGGCCTGGCACGTTCAGTGGTGGTGGTGGCGACGTCCGACCGGCCAGCACTGGAGCGCAGCCGGGCGGCCTGGGTCGGCACGGCCATCGCCGAGCACTTCCGCGACCGCGGCAAACGCGTGCTGCTGCTGCTCGATTCGGTGACCCGGTTCGCCCGCGCGTTGCGCGATGTGGGCCTGGCGGTCGGCGAGCCCCCGGCGCGTCGTGGCTACCCGCCTTCGGTGTTCAGCGCCCTGCCCGGACTGTTCGAGCGGGCCGGCAACAATGACAAGGGCAGCATCACTGCCTTCTACACGGTGCTGATGGAGGACGAGGACGGCAGCGACCCGATCGCGGAGGAAGTCCGCTCGATCCTGGCCGGCCATGTGGTGCTCTCGCGCAAGCTCGCGGCGGCCTACCACTACCCGGCGATCGACGTGCTCTCCAGCCTCAGCCGCACCATGCCCCGCGTGGTCGACCCGGCGCACCAGCGAGCGGCGGGCCAGTTGCGCAAGTACCTGGCCAAGCACCAGGACATCGAATTGCTGCTGCAACTGGGCGAGTACCAGCGCGGCAGCGACCCGGATGCCGACATCGCCATCGACCGGATCGGCCCGATCCGCCAGTTGCTGCAGCAGTCCGCCGCCGAGCTGGTCCCGTTCGAGCAGTCGTCGCAGGCACTTCGCAGGCTGTTCCCGGCATGAGCAAGCGATTCCCCCTGGCCAAGCTGATCGAACTGCGCGAGCACCGCACCAGCAAGGCACGGCAGAAGGTGCTGCAGTGCCAGCGTGCCGCCAGCAAGCAGCGCGAGGCCTGCCTGCGCATCGAAAGCCAGATCACGGCGCTGGGCATGGAGCGCACCCGGCAGAGGCAGCGATTGATGGAGCCACCGCCGCCGGGCGCCGCCTGGCCGCTGGCGCTTGCGCAACGCGAGTCACACGTCGAGCTGCTGGGGGTACAGATCCACCAGGCCCGGCAGCAGCTGGCGAAGGCGCAGGAGGTCCTGCGGGAGGCGGAACTGGCCCTGCGCCAGGCCCGCGAGGATTTTTTCCGCACCAAGGCACGCGAGGACGCCTTGATCAAGCGCCGCGACGTGTGGCGGACCGAGCAGCGCGCCATCGAGATGCGGCAGGAGGAGAACGCCGCCGCCGAACTGCTGCACTCGCGCCCCCTGCGCAGCAGCACGAACTGAGGGACCAATGATGAGCATCATCCGCGACAGCTCCAGCCCGGGTACCGGCGCCGACACGGTCCGGCAACAGGATCGCGATCCGGGGGACAGGTCCCGGCGGCCCGCGCCGGCCGAATCAGTGCAGGCCTTCCGACAGGCCCTTGAGCAGCAAGCCGCCGGACAGCGGGCACCCGCCCGCGAAAACGGATCCCATGACGGCGCGCGCACGCAGGCCGTGCTCCAGCAGGGCGAGGACCGCGCCGCGCTCCAGGCCACGCCTGCGCGCAGCCCGGGCGAATCAGGCCGGGGAAGCGGCGACGCCCTTCCCGCCGCCGAAGCCGCCGCGATGTGGCAGGCCCAGCACATGGCCCACCAGGCGCCGGCAATCGCCAGCCCCACGCCGCCACCGGCCGCCAACCCCGCCGCGCTGGCACAGATGCTCGAACGGCACGTGCGGCAGCTGGCGGTTACCGAAGGCGGAGCGCTGCACGGCGAGGGCCAGGTCCTGCTCCGGCTGGACGAGTCCACCCTGCCGGGCACCGACCTGATGCTGACGCGCACGGTCGACGGTTGGCTGCTGCAGGCGGATGTGCGCTCATCGGAGAGCTTCGAGGCGATCAGGGAGGCCGCCGGCCAGCTGGGTGAGCGCTTTGCAGCCCGGGGCCTGGGAACCCTGGTGGTGGAGCCGCGCTACCACTCCTGACCCACGCGACCCGGGGGCCGGGTCGTTGTCCACGCACCAAGGGCAAACCCCAGCTGGGGGAGCCCCCGATGGCGCCTGCGCCGCCGGTGCCGATACTTCTGGCAGTGAGGTAGCAGGACCCTGGTCACAACCGGCGCCAGCCGATCCAGCGAAACGGAGATCCCCATGTCCTTCATCAGCAACGCGGTCGACACCCTGTCCCAGTCCATCGGCCGTGCCATCGGCACCCTGCACGGTGGCCACATCGGCGGCTTCGTCGGCAACCTCGTGGGCGACATTGTCGGCGACGTGCTCGGCAAGCACGTCGACAACGTGGCCGTGGCCCTGTTTGGCGAGGGCGTCAATGACGTGGCCGCACTGTTTGCCAACAACTACACCGCGGCGCTCCACCACGGGCTGAGGTACTGAGCCATGCAGGACGGACTTCCCACGCGGGACTGGATCAGCACGATCGAGGAGCTGCGGCGGGAAGGCGTCATCGATGACGACGGCGAGGCGACGCTGGTGCGTCACCTCTCCGATCGCCGCCTGGAACTCGAGGCCACCATGGCCGGGCTTGTGCCCGAGTACCACGAGCGGGTTGCGAACGACGGACGGCAGCGGGCTGGTGAGTGGCTGGCCGGCCAGGCGCGCGAGCTGGGGGAAGCCGATGCGCAAGCAACCCGTGCACTTCTGGAAAGCCTGCGCTTGCCGGCGGCATGACCGCGGCCGCCGCCCGGCACTTGCTGACCCGCTGCGTCAAAACGTAGCCTGTCGCGACATCAACTCAAACCAGGGGACCCGCCAATGACGACCTCCGCCCAGGTACCCAGCGCTGCCGAGCGTGAGCAGATGCTGGCGCAGCTCGACGAATCGCTTGCCCGCAATCCCGAGCTGGATGCATCCGCCCGCGAAACCATCCTTGCGCACTTCAGGGATGCGCTTGAGCAGGAGGCACAGGCGATGGCGAATGGCACCGCCGCGCCTGGCGGTGCACCGGATCGTGTGCAGTGGCTTGCCACGCTGGACTCGCTGCAGAGCGCCGGCATGCTGAACCAGGAGGACCGGGAAGAACTGGTGCAGCAGTTCGACCGCGCGATGGCGGGCCTGGATTCCGACGCACTCGCGTTGGCGAGGGAGTTCGCACGGCGCTGCCGCCAGGACGGCGAGCGTGCAGCAGGAGAGTGGCTCAGGTCGCGGCCCGCCGACGGTCCTTCCGGAACCACTGGTTTACCCGCCCACCTGGCACTGGCCCTGCAGCGCGGCTGACGGTTCGCTAGGGCACGCCCTAGCTGTTTCCGCCCGGCGGGATCATCAGAATCATCTCCACCAATCCAACAACAACCCCATGCCGCTCCCATCAGGTTGCACCAGGCGGCACCGATAGCCCAGGAGAACCGAAATGTCCGAAGCAAGCATCAGCCTCACCATTGGCAAGCTGTCGATCCAGGGCTTGGTCGGCACCAACGAGGCCTCCAGCTCCGGCTCCAAGAGCTGGCTGGTCGCGATCGCCCAGGCGCTGGGCCAGATGCTCGGCGAGAAGGCTGAGACGATGAAGGGCCTGGTCGACAAGATGAATGCCGCCGAGGACAGTGGCATGGAGTTCAACACCGCGCTGACCGAGTTCCAGGCCGAGAGCCAGATGTTCAGCATGCTCTCGAACGCCAGCAGCACCGCGATCAAGTCGATCGGCGAAGGCCTGACCTCCAACGCCCGCAAGCAGTAATCGCAGGCGAGTCGACACAGGCGGCCCCGGTCCTTCCGGGGTCGCCTTTTTGCCTCTGGAGATCCGGCGATGCGCGGTACCCGCACCACGCTCACGGCCTTGTTCGCCCTGCTCGCGGCGCCGCTGGTGGCCGGGGCGCAGTGGTCCCCGTCAGCCACCCTGGACCTGGGCATGGGCTACGGCCGCATGGCGCTCAGCCAGGCGGCCCTGGACAACGCACGCAAGCTCAGCCGGGACAGTGACGAGGCGTTCCGCTCCCCTGCGGCCAAGGCGGGTCCGCAGGCGCGGTTCGATCCCTCGTTCACGCCCGTGGAGGCGGTCAGCCATACGGTTGCGCAACGGTTTGCCCGCTACTACGGCGGCGATGATCCAGCGGACCGGGAGGTCATGCTGGCCAAGGTCCGCTCCGGTGAGTACCACGAGCACTTCCGGTCACTGATGAGCGAGCACGGACTGGGCAGCATCAACGACCTGGTCGAGGTCAGCACCGCGCGCTACGTGGTGCTCTGGGAGATCATCCACGGCCGGAAGGTGACCTCCGCGCAGGCCCGTGCGGTCAGGGACCAGCTGCGCGCGCAGTTCGCGCGCGACCGCTGGATCTCGGGGCTGGATGACGCCGGCAAGCAGGAGCTGGCGGAGACTTTCGTGCTGCATGTCGCCGCCGCGGAACAGGCGAATGCCGAGCTGCTCCGGAGGAACGATCCCGGGCAGCTGGCACGGTATCGCGCCGGCGTGCAGGAGCAGCTGTTGCCCGGCGGCCCCCGCCTGGACCGGCTGGCAATCAGCGACGAGGGCTTCGTGCGCCGCTGATCACCTGGCGAGTCCCGCCGCCGCACGCAGCTCGGCCTCGATCATGGGCTGCATGCCCCCGCCGCCACGTCCGGGCTCGCACAGGTAGGTCTCATGCGCGATGCGCTGCCGGACGTCGAACCCTGCGCTGCGGAGCATGGCCTCGACGCAAGCGTGGTTCGGTGCCCACCAGTTGGTGGGGTCTGCCGCGACCCGGTGCTCGAGGAAAGCCATCACCGGCCACCCTGCATCCCGCAAGCGCTCGCGCTCGTCCAGCGGAAAGTCGCCGGGGATCTCCGCCACCTCGTCGCCGGGCATGGTCAGCGTCTGCATCACCATCATCCGCCGGGTACGGCGACGGATGATGTCCAGCGCCAGCAATGGGTGGCGCAGGTGGTAAAGCACGCCCATGAACCAGACCAGGTCGAACTGCCCATCGCTGCGGGCCAGTTCGTAGACCTGCATCTGGTGGAACTCCACCCGGTCGGCCAGCCCCAGCTCGCCCGCGGCCCAGCGGGCCTGGCGCAGATAGTGCGGATCCACGTCGATGGCGGTGACGCGCGCACCGCGCCTGGCCAGCTCGAAGCTGTAGTACCCGGCGTTGCAGCCGATGTCCAAAACGGTCCACCCCTCCAGGCTGGCCGGGACATGGGGCGCGATCTCCGCCCACTTGAACGCAGGGAAATCAGCCTGCAGCCAGTGATCCGGCGCGGTCTGGATGCCGCCGGGCAGATGCAGGTTGTGGAACCACGGGCCAAGCTCCTCGACCCGGGCCCGAAGGCCTTCCGCCCTACTCACGGTTGACCAGCTTGAAGAACCGGCTGGGCTTTCCATCGGCGGTTTTCTCCTGGTAGAGGAATACCAGGTCCTCTTCCTCGAACTTGTCGAAGAACTCGTCCCAGGTGATCTCCTCCAGCGCGGGGTCGTCGCGGAAAGCGATCCGCAGCACGCCGGCGTCGTCACCGTCGCCGGTCTCCTTCACGCTCGCGGGCCGGCCGTCGCGGGCCTCCACCCACTTCATGATCTCGTCGCGGTCGGTCGTCTGTCGTGCCTCATGCGCGGCTGCCATCGCAGATCCTCCCTTGCGACCGGTCGTGCGAAGAACGGCGCTGTGCGGCCCGGTCGAAATACCGCTCCAGTGCCTCCGCCCGGTGGGCGGCAGTGTGCTCTGCCAGTACCCGGCGTCGCGCCGCTTCGCCGATGCCGGCGCGGCGTGCCTCCGGCAAGTCGCGGAGCCAGCCGACGACGTCAGCGGCGCGTTCGGCGATCAGGATTTCCTCGCCCGGCGTGAACAGGCTGTCGAGGCCTTCCCAGGCGTCGGAAATGATCGGTATCCCGCAAGCGGCGGCCTCGAACAGGCGCACGCTCGGCGACCACCCGGCGGCCACCATGTCGGCACGGGTGACATTGAGGGTGAAGCGCTGCCGGTTGTAGAACCCCCGGTGCTCGGCGGGGGCCAGGTGCTCGATGCGCGCCACGTTGGCGGGCCACTGGATGTGCGGCGGGTATTGCGGCCCGGCAACGACGAAGCGCCCTTCGCTCCAGCTCCGGGCCGGGGCCAACAGCAGTTCGGCCAGTACCGGCTGGCGGTCGTCGCTGTAGGTGCCCATGTACCCCAGGTCACAGTCGGCGTCGCGAGGCTCCGGGAAGTAGCGTTCCGGGTCGAACGAGCAGTAGAGCGGCACCGCCATCGGCGAGTGGTATCGCTGCTCCAGCAGCTCAAGTGACCGCCCACCGCTGAACGACAGGTAGAAGTCGTACTTCTCTATCTGGTCCGCTGCGAGATAGTCACAGCTCATGCGGCCAAGCGCCGCCAGGGTCACCGGCGTATCGATGTCGTAGAACGCGACCAGGCCGCGGGCGGTCGCCTGCACCCATCTGCCGACCTCGATGCCTTCGGGCACGTAGGACCCTACGATCACCAGGTCCGCCGCGGCCACCCGGTCGGCATGCCCCTGGCGCAGCCCGTCGAGCCCGTCATACAGCAGCAGCGTGCCTGGCAGGTCGCCGGCGGCGTCCTGGCGGTCGGCGTACCAGGGCACGTCGCGCTCGAGGAAGGTGACCCGGTGGCCGCGCGCAACCAGCGCGCCGATCAGCGCCCGCCAGGTGGTCGCATGGCCGTTGCCCCAGGACGAGCGCAGGCTGAGGCCCAGGACCACGATGTCCAGCGGGGCGCTCATGCCGGCACCCCGGCGCGCAGTCCGAGCAACTGCTCCACCTGCCGTGCCCGATGGTCGTAGGTGTGGTCGGCCAGCAGGCGCTTGCGGGCGCGCTCGCCGATCGCCGCGGCTTCGCCGGAGCCGACGCTCTCGAGGTAGTCGGCCACCTGGCTGCCGCCGCGCGCGACCAGCACCTCCACGCCGGGCTCGAGGAAATCACCGATGCCCTCCCACTCGTCGACGATCAGGCAGGCCCCCGCCCCGGCAGCCTCGAACACCCGTGTCGGTGGCGACCAGCCGAAGCGCGCCATGCTGTCGCGATTGACGTTGAGCACCATCCGCACGCTGCAGTTGAAGGCGTTGTGGTCGCGCGTCGACACGTGGCCGAGACGATCGACGTTCCGGGGCACGCCCTCGTCCCAGCCACTGCCCCCCAACAGGAACCGGCGGGACGGAGTCCGGCGCGCCGCCTCGAAGAAGAATGCGTCGACGCGGGCCTCGCGATCGGGGAGCCGGTTTCCGAGGAAGCCCAGGTCCGCAACGAAGCGCGGGTCAATCGGGACCGGATGGTGGGTGGCCGGGTCCAGCGCGTTGTAGACCGGGACGCAGCGTCGGGCGCCGAGCGCCTCGTAGGCACTCACGACGCGCGGGCCGCCGCCGTATGTCAGCACCATGTCGTAGCCGGGGACCAGCTCCCGGAAGGGATCGGCCGGGTCGGCATCCACGCGTTCGAGCGTCGCGGGGGCATCCACGTCCCAGAAGATCACCGCGGTGCCTTCGCCCCGGAGCCGCAGCACCTCGCGCTCGAGCAGCGCATCGAACACCCCGACCCCGCTGGCCTTGACCACGACGTCCGCGCCGCGGGCCTGCTCGAGCGCATGTTCAACGCCCCCGGTGCCCTCACCGGGATAGACCACGACCCGCGCCCATTCCGGATCGTCGATGTCGCGGTGCTGCTGTCGCTCGAAGGCATCGGGCTCATAGAACGTCACCTGGTGCCCCAGCCGGTGCAGGGCGTGGATGATGCCGCGATAGTAGGTGGCGGCTCCGTTCCAGTAGGAAGACACCAGGCTGGATCCGAAGAACGCGATCGTCAGTGGCTCAGGCATGGGTCAGGCTCCTTGTCTCATGCGGGGTCGGGGCCTCGTGCCCACGGAGGATCGCCATCAGTTCGTCGACCCGATGGGCGCAGGTATGGCGCGCACGCACGGTGGCCAGGCCGTGGCCTGCGAGCTCCGCGGCGGCCTCCCGATCGTGGACCAGGGTGTGGAGGTGGCGCTGCATCTCCTTTCCGTTGCGTGCGACCAGGTAATCGCGCCCCGGGCTGAAGAGCCCTTCGTCGTCGGGCCACCAGGCGCTGGCCAGCGGGATGCCGCAGGCCAGCGCCTCGAACATGCGGATGGTCGGGATGCCCGGCAGCGCTTCGACATACGGACGGCGCGGCACGTGCACGGTGCAGCCAAAGCGCGCGAACACCTCGGGGGCACGGTGGTTCGGCAGCCAGCCGCGATACTCGATTCCCGCCGCGGCCAGCGCCTGCAGTGCCGCGGCGGGGTAACGCACGCCATGGATGCGCGCACGCAAGCCGAGCCGCCGCACCGGATCGATCAGGAATTCGTGCAACTCCCGGCTGCGCTCGTCGTCCCCCCAGTTGCCGATCCAGACCAGGTCGCCCTCGTCGCGCTCTCCCTTGATCGGGTGGAAGACCCGGGTGTCGGCCGCCTCATGCCAGGTCCAGGCTCGCGCCGCCCAGCCGTTATACACGTACCGCTGGCGCACTGCCTCCCCGAACGCGAGCACGCCGTCGTAATTGCGGAGGTCGAATCGGGCCATTTCGCCCGGGGCGGACGCGGCGCGATGATGGGTGTCATGGAACAGCAGGCGGCAGCCGGCCGGAGCCTGCCGTCCGACGCGCTCGACCAAGCCCGGCTCGTTCCATTCGTGGACGAGCACCACGTCCGCTCCGTCCAGGGCCTCGTCCAGGTCCGGACCGCCAGCGCGATAAACCTGGCTGCGCAGCGCGGGGAACCTCTGCTCGAACTCGTCGATCGTTCCCGGCCCGTGCGCCGCCACCATCTGCGTGCGGCTCCAGCCATCGGCCGGTTCGTGGACCACGACCTGGTGGCCGCGCCCGAGCAGCTCGGCCACCACGCCACGCAGGAAGTGGGCATTGCCGTGGTTCCAGTCCGAAACCAGCGAGTGGTAGAACAACACGAATTTCATGCCCCTGCCCCCGCCATCGCGACACTGCCCCATCGGCCCGCGCTCCTTGCCGGCGCGGTGGCGACCAGCGCCCGGTACGCCTCGAGGTAGGCGTGCGCCATCGCTTCGGGCGTGTACCGCGACGCCCGCCGGGCCGCACGCCCGGCCTGCTCGCGCAGCCGCGCCGGGTCTTCGATCAGGGCAAGCAGGGCCTCGCGGAGGGCGTCATGGTCGTCCGGCGGCACGTACAGCGCCGACTCACCCCACACCTCGCGCAAGCTCGGGATGTCACCCAGCACCAGTGCGCAACCGGCCATCGCCGCCTCCAGCGCGGACAGGCCGAACGGTTCGTAGCGCGCTGGCAGTGCATAGATGCCCGCCCGCCCCATCCAGGCGCCGAGCTCATCGCTGGAAAGCTGCCCGAGCAGGCGCACTCCGACGTGCCGCGATTCGTCGCCGTCGTCGGGATGCCGCACCTCGCCGGCGACGCAAATCGGCCAGGGCACATCCGCGGAGATCGCGGTGAGTGCCTGGATGTTCTTGCCGGCGTCCCAAAGGCGGCCGGCAGTCAGCACCACCGGCTCCCTGGGCCCGGACCCGGGCCGGCCCAAGGGAGCGCGCCCATTGGGGATCACCTGGGTCGCCGGCAGTGGTCCGTAATGTTCGTTGAGCGAGCGGAGCATCGCGGCAGTCGGTGCAAGCACCAGGTCCGCCGCCCGCAGGCCCGCGGCGACCCGCCCGCGGTACTCGCTCCACTCCTCCGGCGCAGGCCCGCCACGGACCGCCCGCCACCACGAGAGCACGCAGGAATGGCCGACGATCAGCACCGGCGCAGGCCAGGGCAGCACGCCCTGGCTGTAGTCGTTGAGGTGGACGATGTCGGGCCGGAAGCGCCGCGCAAGATCAAGAAGCCACTCGCCGGCGCGGGCGATGTCGTCCCAGGGTCGTGACATCCACTCCAGTCGCCCTGGCAATGCATGCAGCTCCAGGCCTGCCACGGCCGCGGCCTCGGCCCGCTGGCCGGGCGACGGGTCTGCGCCGGTCGCGGCCAGTACCACCTCGTGTCCTTCCGCGCACAGCTGGCGGGACAGTTCGAGCGCGTACTGCCACACGCCGCCCACCGTGTCGGTGGTCATCAGCACCCGCAGCGGGGCCGTTCCCGGCAACTCAGCGCCCATAGATGGCATCCACCAGCCGGGCGACGTCGAGCAAGTGATCCGCAGCGGGATCGTAGCGCCCACCTTCCGCCAACCGGCGGCTCCAGTCGACCAGCGCGCGCCCACCCCATGCATCCGGAGGCGAGGCCACCGTCGTACGCGACGTGCCCTGGAACAGTTCGACATTGAAGTCATAGAACGAGCCGTCGACGTTCTGCAATGCCGCCCCGCCCCGGGTGCCGTAGAAAGCTGCGCCGATCACGGCGTCCCGTCCGGCCGGCAAGCGCCACGAACACGCCATGCGGACGCTCGCCCCGCTGTCCAGCCGCCACTGCACGCTGGCGTAGTCCTCCACCGCGCCGGCAGACGCGCCCAGCGGCCGGCCACCGGCATAGAGCTGTGCGTCGAGGGATCCTCGGGCCGGCGGCCCGGCGATCCACAGGGCCAGGTCGACCAGGTGGATCCCCAGGTCCATCACGCAACCACCGCCGGAGCGGGCGATGTCATAGAACCAGTCCTTGTCCGGCCCATATGCGTTGTGGAACACCAGGTCCACGGCATACAAGTCACCGAGCCGGCCGGCACGGACCGCTTCGCGCAGGCGCCCGACACCGGCGACATGCCGATAGCTGAAGTCAACGTCGAGCAGGCGGTCGGCACGCCGGGCCGCGGCCAGCACCTGCGCGGCCTCCTCCGCGGTGCGGGTGAGCGGTTTCTGGCAGAACACCGCCAGACCGGACTCCAGCGCCGCGATCGCCTGCCCGGCGTGGGCCCCGCTGGGCGTGGCGATGACCACGCCGTCCAGGTCGTCCACCGCCAGCAACCCGGCCAGGTCACGGGCGACTTCGGCGCCAGGCGCGCAGGCGCGTGCGTTGTCCAGCGCCTCGGCGCTCGCGTCGGCGATCGCCGCCACCTCCGCGACGCCACTTTCCGCCAGCGCCTGCATGCGCTGGCAACCGATCCAGCCCAGGCCCAGGAAACCCAGCCTGGGTCGCCTTGCAAGGGGTTCAAGTTGTGCGTTCATGGGTGCACCGTTGCCTTGAGGAAGCCATCCGGCCGCTGCTGCATGGCCTCGAACGCCGCGCCGAGCCGGTCCAGCGGATAACGATGGGTGAGCAGGGGCTCAGGGTCGAGGCGGCCGTCGGCAAGCGCTTCCATGGCTTCACGCAGGCCCCGTGCGGCGACGGCGGGATCCCGCTCGTGCGCGTTGATCACGTCCAGCCCGCGCCAGTTCCACTGCTGCATGTCGACTTCGCGGGGCCCGTCCTGGTGGTATCCGGCGATCACCAGCCGTCCACCCTCCCCGCTGATGCCACTGGCGATGGTGAGGGTCGCCTGCTCACCCGCTGCCTCTATGACACGCGGGCAACCGGCGCCTCCGGTCAACTCGTTCACGGCGCCAATCGCGGCATACCAGTCCTCGGTGGCAATGGTGGCGCTGGCACCGCAGCGCCGCGCTACATCCAGCGCGAACGGCCTGCGGGAAAGCGCGATCACCTGGGCTCCCGCCTGGGTGGCCAGCTGGATCAGCAACGCACCGATGAAGCCCACGCCGACCACGGCGACCGTCTGGCCGGCCTGGATGTCACTGCGCCGGAAGATGTTCATCGCACATGCCAGCGGCTCGCCCGGCAACGCCGCGCCATCCAGCCCTTGCGGCAGCCGCGCAAGCGCACCGGCTTCGGCGACGTCGTACTCGGCGTATGCCCTGCCCGACAGCAGCGCCACGCGATCGCCGGGGCGCCAGCTTTCGACCCCGTCGCCGACCGCGTCCACCTCGCCCCAGCCCTCGTGCCCCGGTGCACCGGGATCGAACGGGTAGTCGAACCACGGACGACCCGCCCACACCGGCATGTTCGAGGCGCAGACGCCGCACCCGTGCAAGCGCACCCTGACCTGTCCGGGCCTGGGCTCCGGCACCGGTACCCGTTCGACACCTACTTTCCCTTCGCCCCGGAACACCGCCGCCTGCATCATGCTCATGCAGCGCTGCTCCCTGCGGTGGCGGCTTCGCGCCGGACGCGTGCATCGGGGACGCGAAACTCGCGCAACCAGTCGTGCAGGCGCGCGATCCCTTCTGCCGCTGGGACCCGGGGTGCCCAGCCGGTGGCGGCACGGAAGACCGATGTGTCCGATACGTAATAGCGCTGGTCGCCAGTGCGCCAATCCGAATGCCTGATGTCGGGCGACCGCCCGGTGAGTTCGCCTATGCGTTCAAGCACCTCCAGCAGGCTGACCGCATTGGCCGGGCCGCCGCCCATGTTGAAGGCGCGGCCCCGCAACGCCGGCATCCGCTCACGGCAGGCCAGGAACGCGTCCACCAGGTCTTCCACATAGAGGATGTCCCGCACCTGGAGGCCGTCGCCGTACAGGGTGACCGGCTCGCCCGACAGCGCACGGATCAGGAAGTGCGCGACCCAGCCCTGGTCCTCGTTGCCGCACTGGTGCGGACCGTAGATGCAACTCATCCGCAGCACCACGGCATCCAGTCCGTAACTGCGCGCGTAGTCGAGCACGTACTGGTCGGCGCCGCCCTTGGAGCAACCGTAGGGACTGTGGAAATCCAGCGCGCGTGCCTCACCCAGGCCGTGGGCGCGCAGTCCGGGATCGACTGGCTGGTACCGGTGCCGGCCCACCTCGAGTGCCACGTCCTCCAGTGCGCCATAGACCTTGTTGGTCGAGGTGAACACCAGCGGCGGCCGGTGCGTGCTGGTGCGGATCGCCTCCAGCAGGTTGAGGGTGCCGTGCAGGTTGACCTCGAAGTCCACCACCGGATCCTCGAGGCTGGACGTCACCGCCACCTGGGCCGCGAGGTGGAACACCTCGCCGGCCCGCGCGACCAGTGAGCCGAGCAGATCACGGTCACGGACATCACCGTGCACGATCTCGAGCTGCCCGGCATGGCAGGCATGCAGCCACTGCAGGTTCTGCTCCACCCCGAACCGGGACAGGTTGTCGAGGACGATCACCTGCCTCCCGCTGGCGAGCAGCCGCGCCGACAGGTTGGTCCCGATGAAACCGGCACCGCCGGTGACCAGCACCGGCCCCATTTCATGCGTGTGCGTCATCGTGCGAGTCCTCGTCTCGCAAGCTCCTCGGCGGCGGCATCCACCCGGTCGAAGGCCTGCTGGCCCAGCATCCACTCGACCAGCTCCTCCATGCCCTGCTGCAGCTCGACGCGGGGCGAGTAACCCAGCACCTCGCCGGCGCGGCCGATGTCGGCGAAGCAATGGCGGATGTCGCCGGTGCGTGACTTGCCGGTGATCTCCGGCGGCAGGTCATCGATGCCCAGGGCGGTGGCCATCTCCTGCGCGACCCCGATCACGTCGATCGAGCGGCCGCTGCCGATGTTCAGCACCTCGCCGGCTGCTTCGGGGACTTCCAGCGCCAGCCGGCAGGCCCGCGCCACGTCGTGCACGCTGACGAAGTCGCGGCGCTGCCGTCCGTCCTCGAAGATCAGCGGGGGGCGACGATTGAGGTAGCGCGAGGCGAAGATCGCCAGCACACCGGTATACGGGTTGGAAAGCGCCTGCCGGGTGCCGTAGATGTTGAAGAACCGCAGCGCAACCGTGGGGATGCCATAGGCCTTCCCCACGATCATGCACAGGCGTTCCTGGTCGAGCTTGGACAGCGCGTACACGGAAGAGGGCGACGCGATCTTGCTCTCCGGCGTCGCGACCGGCGCCAGGGGTCCCAGCGCGTCCGACAGCTCCCACTCACCCCGCGCCAGCTGCTCCGGTGACCGTTCCGGCGGCGCCACGATGTCGCCCGCCGCGTTGCGGTACAGGCCCTCGCCATACAGGCTCATGCTCGAGGCGACCACCAGCCGCTGCACCGGGTTGTTCACCAGCGCTTCGAGCAGCACCGCAGTCCCGCGGTTGTTGACGTCGGTGTAGTGCTCGATCTCGTACATGCTCTGGCCGACCCCTACCGCCGCGGCCAGGTGATATACGGCGTCCACTCCGCGCAGGGCGCGGCGTACCGCGACTTCGTCGCGCACGTCGCCGCGCTCCAGTTCCACCTGTGCATCCAGGTAGGCAGGCCGGCTGATCGACTCGCCGTGGACCTGCTCCGACAGGTTGTCGAGCACGCGTACCTGGTAGCCACGCGCGAGCAGCTGGTCGGCCAGGTGGGATCCCACGAACCCGGCGCCCCCGGTGATCAGGACCCGCTCGATGCCTGTCGCGCGGCCGGTGCCGGCGCCGCTCCCGTTCGTCCTTCCCATCGACTCAGGCGCCCCCACGGCGCGCTTCCTCCGCTTCCGCCTCGACCAGGCAGCGGTCGAACCATTCCACCGTCCGCCGCAGGCCTTCATCCAGCGACACCACTGGCTCCCAGTCGAGCGCCTGCTTCGCCAGCGAGATGTCAGGGCAGCGCCGGGTGGGGTCGTCGACGGGCATCGGCCGGTGGACGATCTTCGAGCGGGTGCCGGTGATCGCGATGATGCGTTCGGCAAGCTCGGCGACGGTGACCTCGCACGGGTTGCCGAGATTGACCGGGCCGGTGAAGTCGTCGGGCGTCTCCATCAACCGCACGATCGCCTCGATCAGGTCGTCGACGTAACAGAACGAGCGGGTCTGGCTGCCGTCGCCGTGCAAGGTCAGCGGCTGGTTGCGCAGCGCCTGCACGATCAGGTTCGAGACCACGCGCCCGTCGGCGACCTGCATCCGCGGGCCATAGGTGTTGAAAATCCGGCCGACCTTGATCGAGGTACCGTGCAGGCGGTGGTAATCGAAGAACAGCGTTTCGGCGCAACGCTTGCCTTCGTCATAGCAGGCGCGCGGGCCGGTCGTGTTCACCGAGCCGCGATAGTCCTCGGTCTGGGGATGGACTTCCGGCTCACCGTAGACCTCACTGGTCGAGGCCTGGAAGATCCGCGCCCCGGTCTGCCGTGCCAGCTCGAGCATGTTGCTGCAGCCATCCAGGCAAGTGCGGAGCGTCTTGACCGGGTCGTCCTGGTAGTGGACCGGCGAGGCGCAACAGGCGAGGTTGAAGATCCGGTCCACCGGGGCGTTGAACGGGTCCACGACGTCGTGGTGGATGAAGCGATAGCCGGGCTGTCCGGCGAGGTCGTCGACGTTGTCCATGGAGCCGGTCGCCAGGTTGTCCAGCGCGGTGACCTGCCAACCGTCGCGCAGCAGCCTCTGGCACAAGTGGGTGCCGAGGAACCCCGCACCACCGGTGACCAGTGCGCGCCGTCCCGGACCGAACCGGTCCTTGCCGATCGTTGCATCCATACTTCTCACCTCTTGTTTGAAGAGGACAGGCATCACCTGCCCGGTGCGCCTGGTCCGAGGGGGGAGTCGAGCTGGAGCTCTGGACCATGCATGCGCCGGCGACGGCACCGCGTGAAGGTTCATGGCTCAAGAAGTAGAAGCCCGGGGGCGCGCGGGCAGCCGCCGCTTGCGCCCAGGCGCTTCCCGGATCCGATGGCGCACCTCCAGCCCGGGCGCTGGCGCAAATGCTCAGCGGTGTCGGCGCGACCTGCGGAACGCGCGGCCGCGCGCCAGCTGCCATGCGCCGAGGCCGGCAAGCAGGCCACACCCCAGCACCAGTGGCCCGGCCCAGCCGGAAGTGGGCCTCGCCTGGCCCGCAGCCTCGCTGCCGACCATCACGATGAGGGCAAGCCCGAGGCAGCCGTAGGCGACCACCGCAAGCAGCCAGAACAGCCATGGGAGCGCAAACCAGCCTCCCTTCGGCCGGCCCGCGGCGTCCCCGTGGCCGGTATGTCCCTGCGTCCGTTGCGGGTGCGCAGGGTCAAGGAAGGCCAGTGGAATCATCTTCAGGAGCGAGCCGCGCGCCCACGCCGCCCGGCTCCGCAACGACCTGCGCAGTCCCCGCTCGGCCGTATGCCCGCTCGCCGGCTGGTCGAGCTGTACCTGCGTCCGCTCCTGGCCCACGCCCTGCAGCGCCACCCTCGCCTCTGCGGTCGTACCGGCCAATGCCGCCACCAGTGGCACCGCTGCCTGGTTGACCGCGGCCGCGTGACCGGCGGGAAGGGTCCCGGCCGCCGCCTGGGCCGCGGGGTTCGCGGGCGCCTGCTGCGCAACCGGATTCGCCTGCAAACCCGCCTGTACTGATCGCCCATTGGGCTGTGCATGTGGCGGCGATTGCGACTGCAGCTGTGACTGGCCCTGGGACGGGGCGAGGCGAGCCTCATGGCCGCCGGACACCGGCCCCGGCTGCAACATGCCCGCGGGCGGCGTCGCCGGATGCGGTGCGGACGATGTCTGCGCCGGTACGTGCACCGGCACTGGCTGCCCTGGCACCCGCGGTACGGCCGCCGGCTGGAAGGCATGTTGCACCGGCGCACGCGGCACCAGCGGCGCATCCGTGGCCCGCAACGCCGCCGGGTGCCCGGAGACCGGCAGCGCCGCCGCTTGCGGCAAGCCGGGAAGTCCCGTCGCCGTAGCGCGGCCCCCGAAGGGAACGCCTGGCGATACGGCGCTTTGGCCCTGCACCTGCGACGGCAGCACGGCTGCTTGCACCCCGTGGTTCATGGCCCGGGCCAACTGGCTCACCACGGTGCCGGCGAGCGCAGCGGGAGCCGGGAGCCCGGCGAGGCCTGGACCGGATGGCACGCTGGCCGCCGCCGAGTGCGCGGGGGCACCGGGTGGAGTCGCGCCCGGGCCCGCGACAGGTCCTTGCCGGGCCGCGTTGAACGAAGGCTGCGCAGGTTGGCCCGGCCCGCCGCTGAAGGCAGGCGTGCCCGGGGTTGCCACATGCCGGAGCGGCGCCCCGGCGCCACTGCCATGCACCAGGTTGCCTACCGTGTTGACGGCGTGCTGGACCGGATTGCCGGCAAGCTGCGACCCGGGCGTACCGAGGCCCGGGATGTGCGGAACCGGGGGCGCTGGCGGAGCGTGCGGCACGGGTGTCCCCAGTGGGCCGTTGCCGCCTCCATGGCGAACCCCGTGGATTTGCCCCTGGCCCCGCTCCGCATGACCGCCCCGATGCTCGCCGCCGTGCACCGGATGCGCTCGCATGCCGGTACCGACACCGTTGTTCCCGCCGCGGGAAAAGAGGCCGAGCGGATCGAGCAGGCTCCGGAGACCGCCACCATCGAGACCGATTGGCATGGGGACACTCCGCTGGCGCGCGGGCGGCGCGGACCAGGCCACGCTAGCGCGCCCGCGCGCGGCGCACGACTGGGGGTTTCCCTAGGGCAGTGCCGCCTCCCGGGCGATGCGGCGCCCGGACAAGACGAAGCCCCGGCATGCCGGGGCTTCGAGGGAACTCTGGTGGGCGGTACAAGGTTCGAACTTGTGACCCCTACCATGTCAAGGTAGTGCTCTACCGCTGAGCTAACCGCCCTTCGCCGCGGTCAACCCGGCGAGGCCGCGCAGTTTATCCTGCTGCCCCCACAGGGCGCAATAGCGGACGGGGCGACGTACTGCACCTAGGTCACGAAACCCTGTTCCTTCAGGCGGTGCAGCTCATCGCGGACGGCGGCGGCCTGCTCGAACTCCAGGTCGCGCGCGTGCTGGTACATCTGCTGCTCCAGCTTGCGGATGCGCGCGGCCAGCTCGGACGGACTGAGTCCGGCGTAGCTCGCCGGCGAGTCGGCCGCCCTGCGGCCCTTGCCACGGCCCTTCACCTGTTCCGGCTCGGCCCGCGCGCCCTCCATGATGTCCTTCACCGGCCGGCTGACCGACTGCGGCGTAATGCCGTGCTCCAGGTTGTACTCGACCTGCTTCTCGCGCCGGCGGTCGGTTTCCTCGATGGCCCGCTTCATCGAGTCGGTGATGCGGTCGGCATACAGGATGGCCTTGCCGCGCACGTTGCGGGCTGCCCGCCCGATGGTCTGGATCAGCGAACCGGTGGATCGCAGGAAGCCTTCCTTGTCCGCGTCGAGGATCGCCACCAGGGAGACCTCCGGCATGTCCAGGCCTTCGCGCAACAGGTTGATGCCGACCAGAACGTCGAACTTGCCCAGCCGCAGGTCGCGGATGATCTCCACCCGCTCGACTGTGTCGATGTCCGAGTGCAGGTAGCGCACCCGCACCCCGTGTTCGCCGAGGTACTCGGTCAGGTTCTCCGCCATGCGCTTGGTCAGCGTGGTGATCAGTACCCGATCGCCCATGGCCACGCGCTGGTTGATCTCGCCCAGCACGTCGTCGACCTGGGTCGCCACCGGCCGGATCTCCACCTCGGGATCGATCAGGCCGGTGGGCCGCACCACCAGTTCCACGACCTCGCCGCCGGAATGCTCCAGTTCGTACTTGCCGGGCGTGGCTGAGACGAAGATCGCCCGCGGCGAGCGGCCCTCCCATTCCTCGAACTTGAGTGGCCGGTTGTCCAGCGCCGATGGCAGCCGGAATCCGAACTCCACCAGGGTCTCCTTGCGCGAGCGGTCGCCCTTGTACATCGCCCCGACCTGCGGGACGGTCACGTGCGACTCGTCGACCACCAGCAGCGCGTCCGGTGGCAGGTAGTCGAACAGGCACGGCGGCGGCTCCCCGGGCATGTGGCCGGTCAGGTGCCGTGAATAGTTCTCGACCCCGTTGCAGTACCCGACCTCGGCCAGCATCTCCAGGTCGAACTGGGTGCGCTGGGCCAGGCGCTGCGCCTCGACCAGCTTGTTGGCCGCGTACAGCTGCTCCAGGCGGACCCGCAGCTCCTCCTTGATGGTGTTCACCGCATCCAGCACCGTGCGACGCGTGGTGACGTAGTGCGAACCGGGATAGATGGTGAAGCGCGGCACCCTCTGCAACGTCTCGCCGGTGAGCGGGTCGAAGATCGTGACGTTCTCGATCTCGCCGTCGAACAGCTCGATGCGCACGGCCTCGTCGTCGCTCTCCGCCGGATGGATGTCGATCACGTCGCCGCGCACCCGGTAGGTACCGCGGCGCAGCTCGGTCTCGTTGCGGGTGTACTGCATCTCGGTAAGGCGACGGATCAGTTCGCGCTGGTCGATCCGCTCGCCGCGGACCATGTGCAGCACCATCCGGAAGTACTCGTTCGGGTCGCCCAGGCCGTAGATCGCCGAAACCGTGCATACGATGATCGCGTCCCGCCGCTCGAGCAGCGCCTTGGTCGCCGACAGGCGCATCTGCTCGATGTGCTCGTTCACCGAACTGTCCTTCTCGATGAAGGTGTCGGAGGACGGCACGTAGGCCTCGGGCTGGTAGTAGTCGTAGTAGCTGACGAAGTATTCGACGGCGTTGTGCGGAAAGAAGGACTTGAACTCGCCGTAGAGCTGGGCCGCCAGGGTCTTGTTGGGCGCCATGACCAGCGTCGGCTTCTGCACCCGCTCGATCACGTTGGCGATGGTGTAGGTCTTGCCCGAGCCTGTGACTCCCAACAGCGTCTGGTGTGCCAGGCCGCTCTCGAAGCCTTCCACCAAGCGTTCGATGGCCTGCGGCTGGTCGCCCGCGGGCCGGTAAGGGGACACGAGCTGGAAGCGGCCGCTGGGCCGGTCCTCGCCCGGTGGGCGCATGCGGGTGGCGGTGCTGCGTTCTGTCATCGGCGCGGGCGGGCTGGGGAGTCGACCAGTGTAGGACCTCGCCGGGATGGGGGTCGTGGCGGCGCTTCCCTACCCCCTGGCCGCCGGCTGTCCGACTGCGGTTCAGCGGGCCGGTGCGCACAGTAGGCCCGGGGCACGGAGGCCGCGATGGACAAGGGACCGGATCGGGTCATGGGCTTGACGCTGGTGGAGCTGGTGGTCGCGATGGCGGTGCTGGCGTTGACGGTGACGATCGCGATCCCGGCTTTCCAGGGCGTGGTCGAACGCACCCGCGCGACATCGGTGTATCACCAGCTCACCGCCTCGCTGATGCTCGCCCGCGGGGCCGCGATCAGCCGGCGCGAGCCGGTGGTGGTCTGTCCAAGCGAAGACGGGCTGAGCTGCCGCGGCGACGCCGTCTGGGACCATGGCTGGATCGTGTTCGCCGACCCGGGCGGCACCGGACAGCCCCCGCATGCAGAGTCCATCCTCCGTCGAGGCGAAGCGCCGGGCGGCGGATTGAAGGTACGTGGCACTCGCGGACGCCCACTCGCGAGGTATTTCCCCGATGGCCGGGCTCCGGGCAGCAACCTGACCCTGCGCGTCTGCAGCCCGCGGGACGAACTCCTCGGGCGGGTGGTCATCAACAACGTGGGCCGGGCGCGGACGGACCGTACCATCATCGATGGCGCGTGCTGACGTCACGCACACGCTTGACGCAGCTTGCCGACGGCTTACAATTGCCGTCCCCGCCCGAATAGCTCAGCTGGTTAGAGCACTTGACTGTTAATCAGGGGGTCGCTGGTTCGAGTCCAGCTTCGGGCGCCAGAATACGACAAGGGCCGCGAGCAATCGCGGCCCTTTTCTTTTGTCCCAGGCAGGCACCCGCTACCAGCAGGCGCTCACCTCGGCAGCCCCTGACACGTCCTTCTGGCCGGTCTGGTCCAGCGACAGCGCCCCGCAAGCTCCGTCACGGGCCGCCTGCGTGCCTTGCGGTTCCGCCTCGACCAGGTAGGACCCACTGCCCACGTCGGCCAGCCGGACCGTGTAGTGGCCTTCGATGTCCCGGATGCACTGCAACTGGGGCAGTGCAACAGGGTTTCCGTCGCGGTCCTGGTCGTAGCGCAGGTTCGTCGTATAGAAGCGCTCCATGAATTGCGCGGCTTCCAGGGTGCAGGACGCCGCCGCGCCGCGCCGGGTCTTGGTCACGTGGCTGTTGTAGCTGGGATAGGCGATCGCCGCGATGATCGCCAGGACCGCGACGACGATCATCAGTTCGATCAGGGTGAAGCCGCCCGCGCGGGCGGTGTGCTTGGCTGTCATGCTCAATTCCTCAGGATCTCGCGCCAGGAAATGCGGCCGGAGATCGCGTTCGATGCATACGGGAGGCACCCGGTACCGCCTCCGGCTCCGTTGACGCACACCAGCGGAGTGACCCAGCCCGGATCGGTGTTGCCGCCCAGCCCGAGGTCGACCGACCCGACCGGCACCGACTGGTCCACCCCGCCCTCTTGCCCGTCGCCACCGACTTCGTCGTCGCTGAACTCGCCATCGCCGTCGACATCGAAGAAGTGCTCCGGCACGCTGGCCCCGGTGAACGCGTTGAGCGCATTGAGGTAACCGCGGCCGCCCGGCAGGCAGGGGTCGGTGCTGGGGATCGTGGTCGAGAACACCATGACTCCGTTCACCGCCTGCACCTCTCCCACCACCCGCTCGCCTTCGGGCGCGCCTGGCGCCGGGGGCGTCAGCAGGTCGACCACCCAGCCCTTCTGGTGCGCGGTCAGGCCGCGGTCGGATGGCTCGAGGCCCCGGATCGGCATGCCGTTGGAGGACGTGCCCGCCACCGCGATCGTCCGCACCGCCAGGCCATCGCTGTTGCCGGCGATATCCACGCGTCGCCCCAGGCCCGTCGCGCCGTTCCCATCCTGGTCATGGATCCCGTAGATGCTCTGCACGGAGTCGTTGCGGGTTCCATCGTCCCGCCACAGGTCGCCGTCGTTGTAGAGCCGACCGGTCCCCACCAGCACCCACCGGCGATAGGTCGAAGGATCAAGCGCCACGGCCACGGCGCCCGTGATCGGCTGGGTGTTCCCGCTCGAGTCGGTCGCGGTGAACAGTGCGTCCCCTCCCAGTGCCACGTCCCACTGGTTCGGGTTGCTGTGCTGCAGGTCGAACTTCCACACATTGCCGTGCATGTCGCCGGCATAGACGAAGTCCACCGTCCCGTTGCCGTCGGCGTCCCAGCCGGTGGGCGGACCCAGCGCGTTGTCCCCCCCCACTCCGGTGTCGATGCGCTTCACCACGGAGCCGGTCATGAGATCGAGGACGAACAGCACCGCCTTGCCGCTGGCACTGTTGGGCCCGTTGCCGAAGATCACGCCGGGATTGCCGTTGTTGAGCTGCACCAGGACCGGGCGACCCAACACGTACCCCAGGTCGGCGTCGGTGTCGGCCTGGGTGGTGTTGTCCCACAACACGTTGCCGGCATTGAAGGTTGCCGCATCACTGACGTCGAGGGCGTACACGCCCTTCCCGCCACGGCCCAGCGTACCGACGAGGATGTGCCTGTCGTTGCCGAGCCGGCGGTTGCTGACCGTTATGGGGCCATCCACGAAGTAGGCATGGGTGTAGCCGGGCCGCGTGAATCCCACCAGCGCCCCGACATCCAGTCCCGCCGGTACGTAGGCGAACAACTCGGCCCCGGTTTCCGGGTCGAAGGCGTGCAGCATGCCGTCGTTGGCGCCGACGAAGAGCGCGTCGGCCGCGTTGGCGTCCTCGTTCGCCAGGTGGACCGGGGAGGAATGGATGATGTCGCCCAGCGGCACCCGTCCGGCATTGGCGCGGTAACGGTTGCGGAACGGACCGCCGTTGGACTGCTCGTGACTGGCGTCGCCGCGGATGTAGTCGATGCGGCGCCGGGCCAGGTCGGCGGCATTCATGCCCCCGACCGCGGGTACCGAAAACAGGCTCCTCGCGCTGGCCGACAGCGCATCGTAGGTGAATGCCTTGCCGCCGCCATCGTGGGTGAACACCTTGCGGGACGATGCGCTCGTGGGCATCTGCTCAGCGGCACGCCAGGCCGGCGCGTCATTCTCCGGGACCCGGTCCACGATCGGGAGCGCGCGCAGGTCGCCGCTCCACTGCCCTCCGACGTAAGTAGCCTGGAACAGCTTCGAGTCGGCGCTCAGCGAGGTGCTGCTGGCCGCCACGTTGGATGCGGACGCCGTCCGGTCGGTGATCGCCGCGAGCGCCGCGCGCAGGCCCTCCCGGAAGGCGGCCGGGTCGGAGGCGGCAACGAACTCGCCCCGGCCGTTGACCGCCGCGTGCAGCAGGTCGTCGATGCGCTCCTGGTCCTCGGCGTCCATCGGGTTGGGCCAGTCGCCCAGCGCCACTCCGTTGCGGGTGATTCCCTCCTCGAGCACCTGCGCGACCGAGGTCTGGTCCAGCGTGCCGGACAGGCCGATGGAGATGCCGAAGGTCACCATGTGCTGCCAGAACGCAGGGTTGGCAGGCGAGAACGGCACGATGTTCGCCATGTCGGGGCGCAGGTCGCGCTTCCAGTAGTGCATCGCCACGTCGGCGAGGGTGACGCTGCTGGACCCGCTGTAAGGTGCTTCGGGCGTGTACCGGTAGCTGCGTGAAGGCTGCCCGGTGGCCGGGTCGATCGGCCCGTGGATCCAGTCGCCGTTCTGGTTGTCGGCGTTGCTGATCCCGCTCGTGGTATTGCGGTTCCAGTAGCCGTCGGAAGTCAGGATCGCGAAGTTCTGCCGGCACTGCAGCTGCTGGTTGCTGGGGCCCAGGTGGCCTCCGTACGGCCCGCTGGTCTTTGACTCGCTGTAGTACTTCCCGGCCCTATCGAGCGCGTCGTGCAGGGGCGTGGTGCCCGAGCTCCCGGCATCGAACAGCCGCTCGAACCACTCTTCGCGGTTGTCGCCGCGGAACAACCCGTTGTCGTTGCCAACGGGAATCCTCAATTCACCGTTCTGCCAGATGGTCGTGTAACCCACCCGATAGTTCTCGCCGGCCAGCTCACCGAAGGCCTCGCTGGCACCTGCCTTCGCCGCCTTCAGCCGGGTGCGATGGTAGGAGAACCAGATCGCGTAGTTCTGGCGCTCCTCCGCTTCGCTGCGATCGGCGTTGGGCCTGGCCCGGGTGTCATTGATCCAGCTGTTGGAGCCGCGTTCCTGCCGCCAGATCTCACCGTTGGTCTTGATCCGGTAGCGGTAATAGTTCGACTGGTTGTTGAGGTAGGCGGCGTCGGTCCGGCTGGTGTCCTTCGGTACGAAGAACACCTGTTCCCCACCGCAGATGGTCTGGTTGTTGTCGTTCTCGCGCGATGTCCCGCAGCTGTTGCTGTTGGTGAGGTTGATGGTGTCTTCCGGCCGTGCGGCGTCAGCGTAGACCGATGTGTAAGAGGTGCCCCCCGTCAACCGCTGGCCGTCCCAGCCCATCCACGGCTGGTAGGTAATGGCCGGGTTGTAGTACACGAGATTGTGGACGTAGGAGCGGTCCTCGATCAGGTTGCGCAGGCTGCCGGACCGGCGGGCCGCGGGCATGGTCGGGTACGTCATCGACCCCGAGTCATCGAGGATGAACAGCACGTTCGGCGGCACCCCGTTCCCGGAGGAAGGCGGTACCGCGGGAATCTCGATCGCCGCGGCCGGCATCGACAGGCACGTGGAAAGCAGCCCGGAAAGGAACGCCTTGCCGCTGCGGCGTCCACGGGGGTTGCGGTGTCGGTTGTCCATGTCTGACCTCGTCTTACCCAGCGAAGCTGGTCTGCAGGATCACCGCGGCACGATCGTCGTTGCTGCTGCGGGCGGTGATCCGGTACCGCTGGCGGATACAGGTGGGATGCACCGGCGACTGCAGGTGGCAGCCCGGCCAGCCGGGCGCTTCTCCCATGTTCTCGATGAAGTACTGCGGAGTGCCGGCAATGCCGTCGACCTGTGTGGCGTCGGCCCAGCCATCGAATGCCGGGTCGTCGGCCCTGTCGAGCTTGCCTTCGGCAGGCGCGGGCGTGGCGCAGAACCCGTTGCTGCAGGTGTCGGGGTCGGTCGGAAAGTCCGCCAGGACACCGGGGGCCATCAAGCGTTGCTCGGCCTCGCGCAGCGCCGCCTCGGCTGCCTGGAACGCCACGCTGCGGTCATACATGCCCGCGCCCATGCGCTCTTCCATCAATGCGCCGCGCAGGCTGAGCATGCCGAGGACGGTCATCGCAAGCAGCAGCACCAGCACGACGATCAAAACCGCGCCACCTTCGCGGCGGCGTACTCCATGGGCCATCGGGTTCATGCGGTCCGGTTCCTCAGGTTGACGACATGCTCGAGTTCGCGCACCAGCGGCTGGCCGTCGGTCCCCACCCTCTCTGCCCCGGCCAGCGTGAGGCGCAGGCGCACCGCCACCACGCGCGACCAGTCCAGCCCCGGTGCCGCCGGCACATACGAGGGCTGGCCCTCGACCAGGTACTCCAGCTGCAGGTCTTCGACGCCCTCGGTGATTTCCTCGGGCGGCTGGTCCGCCCCCTGGGCCATGCGCACCCGGTACAGCGAGCGGCCGCCGCGGCCGTTGTCCGCCACGTACCAGCGGCTGGCGCGCAGTTTCGCCACCTGCGAACCGGGGCCGTAGATCTTGTAGGTCTCCGTGCTGTTCCCGGCCTGCCCGCCGGGGCAGTTCTCCGGCATCGGCAAGCCGAGCGCCTTGGTGCAGTTGCCCACCGTGCCGGTACCGGTGTTGTGCACGATGGTGACGTTCGCGACGTTGACGTTGGTGGCCTGGAAGACGGAAGCCTGGGTGTAGTCGCAGACCACCAGGATGTCGTTGTCCTGGAAGTCGTGCGCGTGGCCGACCTTGAATTGCGCCGAGTGCGCTGTCATGTCGGCCACCGGTGCGCCGCCCGAGGAGGCCGACACCACCTCGATGGCATCGGTGCCGCTTGCACTCGCCGGCAGCGCGCCGTTGTCATGGCCAAGCAGTCCGTTCTGCCACTGGTTCCACCACTGGCCCTGGCTCTCCAGGACATTCGCCACCGGCAGGTTGCGCGAGCACGCGTTGCCCGCGCCTTCCCGCACCTCGCGTGCCATCAGTTCGAACGCAACCCGCGCGCTTTCCTGGATGCGCCCGATGCTCTCGGTGGAGCGGTAGGTCTGCTGGTTGGCCAGGAACACACCGATCGCGGCACCGCTGACCACCAGGCCGAGGGCCAGGGCGACCATCAGCTCGATCAGGCTCAGTCCCGCCATGCGGCGGGGGAATCGATGGGGCATGCCATTCATACGCGTGTCCTGGTTACGACCTGCTGCGCCGAGTCGCCGCCGGAGCCGCGCTCGTCGTTCCACTGCACCGTGACCGTGCATTCGCGCGCCTCGCTCCCCGCAATGGCGGCACAGACGATGGCGCCACAAGCCTGCTCGCCCAGGGTGCGCTTCAAGCCTTGCAGCCAGGCCGCGCGATCGTTCTCGGCCAGAGTGCCGCCGACCGAGGCATTGCATTGCAAGGCGGTGTCGTAGGCACCCGCGCGCGCCGCGCCCAGGTTCGCGCGCATCGCATCCAGCACGGCGTAGGTCTGGACCACCGCCTGGCTGCGCTCCAGCGAGCTCTGGCTGTTGCGCAGCGCGGCCGCCTGCATGGCGGCGATGCCCAGCAGACCCACTGCCATCACCAGGACGGCCACCATCACTTCGATGAGGCCAACACCGGCCTGGCTGGAGCGCGGTCGCAGGGTTCGGTTTTCAGTCATCACCTGTCTCCGGTCAGGGGCTATTGGGCGGAGTGGCACAGACGCCGTCACGGGCACGCGCCACGGTCGTGATCCGGCTACCCGAGCCAATGGACACGAGGCGTTCGTTCTCCGAAGGCCGTTGCGTCGGCATGCACACCGAGAACGCGGCCGTCAGCAGCGCACCGTTCGCGCTCGCGCTGTCGCGGGCAAACCCGTCCGACCGGAACAACAGGCGGTCGGCGGTAAGCGCGCCACTGGCGCGCACCTGCACCTGTGCATGCGGCGAGCCCACCTCGACGACGGTCTCGCCGGCATCAAGATTGCCGTCGGCGTCGGTATCCACGAAGACGATCCACGCAGGCCATTCATCGCCAGCGCCGGCACAGCTGGCGCCGTCCACGCTGCGGCACATCACCACCCGCGCGTTGCGACGGACGGCCTCGATGCGGGCGGACTGCACTGCGGCAACCAGCTGGTTGGCGGTGCTGCCAAGGCGGTTTGAATTGATGAGCGATGTGAAACCGGGCACCGCCATCGTCACGAGGATCGCCGCGACGGCGAGCGTCACCATCAGCTCGACCAGGGTAAAGCCGGGTGCCGCGCGGAACCCCCGGAAAGCGGCGCCCCCAGCCTCAAGACCAAGCTTCATTTCCCCATCCCCGAGTGACCCCGGGCGACAGGTTAGGACGTGGAGGGTCGGTCAGTCAGGCTGTTCCGACGAGCGGCTCAGAACGGGCAGCAGGCGGACACCAACATCGGAGAAGCATGAGGCGCGGCACCAAGCCCATGTGACGCGCACCTCACCAGCATTCCGAGTACGCGCCCTTCGCGTGGGTCTTGACCCCGGCCTGGTTGATGCTGAGCGCCCCACAGCGATCGTCCGCCTGTGCGTTCCGGGGCTCCGCGACGATCTTGAAGCTGCTGGCGGTCGAGACTGGATTGAAACCGACCGAGTAGTACTCGGGTGCCCCGGCCTCGCGCGGTGACTTGTTGGACGGCAGCGCGAAGCCGACATAGGTGTTGTTGACCGTATGGAAGCGCTCGGCCATCTGGGCGTACTCCACCAGGTCCGCCTTGGCCTGGGCACGGCGTGCCTTGCGCACATGCTCCTGGTAGGAAGGCCAGGCGATCGCGGCCAGGATGGCGACCACCGCGACCACGATCATCAGCTCGATCAGGGTGAAACCGCGCGGACGCCGGGCCGCATGCGATGTACTGGCCATTGCAAGACTCCTCATCAGCGGACCTGCCGCCACGACTGCCGGCCACAGGGCCGCGGCAGGTAGAGCGGGTCGGCCCCGGGTGTATGCAGTACGAAGGTGCACTTGGCCGCCCCCAACAGTTCGTCGACGGAACAATCCGCATCGCCGGGCGTACACACGCCACCGCCACCGCCCACGCCCGGCCGCAGCGGCTTGGGCACGAACACGTCGACAGTCTTGACCGGGGCCGACGTGTCGCCGCCCTTGTTCAGCGAAATGCCGCCGCAATCGGCGCCCGAGCAGACCGGGGAATCGCCCGCCGGATCCAGGCTGACGCCGTTCATCGCGGCACCGCCGGTGAGCAGGTCCAGGGCGTACTGCCAGTTGGTGCCACCACCCGCCGAGCACACCGCCTGCCCGGGGACATAGGTGGGGAAGATCACCTTGCCGCTTTGCAGGCGCGGCTCACCGATGAACCGCTCGCCTTCGGCCGAGTCGCCCACCAGCAGGTCCACGTACCAGCCACGATGGCTGGCGTAGCTGACCGGATTGCGGCTGACGTTGCGGGTCGCGTGCCCGTTGGACGTGGTGCCCGCGCTGATGGTCTGGGCGACGAGGGCGTCCCGCCCGGCGCTGATACGTCCGGCGCCCGGACCGTCCCAGATGCTGTAGAGGGTCTGGACTGCGGTGTTCTCATTGTCCCCGTGCGCGAAATAGCGACCGGTGCCGAAGAACAGCGTCACCCCGCCCACCGGTCCGCGCGACACCTCGATCGCCCCCGCCACCGGCTGCCTGGCATCGCCACGCAGTGCGGTGAACAAGGGCTCGCCATCGAATGCGACTTCCCACTCGCTGCTCGAGGCATCGGCAAGGTCGAACTTCCAGACGTTGCCTTGGAGGTCGCCGCCGTACACCGTATCGACCAGCCCGTCGCTGTTGCCCAGGGCCACCGGCGCGATGTGCATCAGGCCGTTCTTGCCCGCGTGGCCATCGCCGGGTGGCTTGAGCGCGCGATGCACGCGGCCACTCTCGAGGTCGACCACGAACAGGACCGGCGCACCGTTGGCCGAGTTCGGCCCGTTGCCGAACAGCGCCACCCAGCGCGGGCCACTGCTGCCCTTGACCGGCACGATGTGCGGGCGACCGAGGACGAAGCCCAGGTCGTCGTGGTCGTCCCCGCTCAGCTCCCACAGCACGTCGTCGGCATCGAAGCTGCCGGGGGTGGAAACGTCCAGCGCGAACACCGAACCGGCGCTGACCGTACCGCCGCCTGCGCGCCGCTTGCCACCTCCGGCACCCGTGCTTCCCACCAGCACGGTGCGCCAGCCCCCGGCGGCGCTGAAAGGCGCATCGCCAATGGCGATCCCGCCGTCGACGAAGTACTCGTGGTCGTACGCCGGGTTGGCCAGCTCGCCCAGGTGCCGCAGTGAACCGTAGGGAATGAATGCGAACTGTTCCCGGCCCCCGTCCGCGCCGGCGGTGAAGCCGTGCAGCATCCCGTCATTGGCGCCCACGTACACCATGGGATCGCGACCCTGCTTCGCCGCGAGGTAATCCTGGTAGCTCTCGCCCAGGCTCGCCTTCCACGGCTTGGACTCACTGGCCGCGTAGCGCCAGTTGCCATACCCGTAGTCGTCGCGCGGGGTGCTGATGGCGAGGTCCGAGTTGACGATGTCGCCGAGTACGGAGCGGCGTTGACGGAAGCGGGCGACGCTCTTGCCGCGGAGGTAGTCGACCACGTCGGCCACGTCCTTGGCCTCGAGCCACGCCAGGTCGTCCACCCGAAGTCCCAGTGACATTCCCTTGCCCGCGTCCGTGTGGCCAGGCAGGTTGCTGTGTTTGAACTCGGCGGCTTCCACTTCGTGTTCCACACTGCCATCCCCGCGGAGTTCCGTTGGCGAGGTGGCCATGTAGATCTTCCGGCTGCCATGGGCAGGAATTCCGTTCGCCGCGTCCCACTGCGTGCCGCCGCGTCCGCCCTCGGCATCGACCGCGAAGCCGCGCAACCAGCCGGTCCAGTCGTTGGAGTCGTCCGGCACGTCGTAGCCGGCCTGGACGGTGAACGAATCGCTGCCGACCCGAGCTCCGGCTCCACCCCCCCCGGTGGACTCGTCGCTCGCGGCCGCCGCTTCGAAGATCTCTTCCAGCGCGGCCTTCAGCTTGGACGGATCGCGAGCGAAGAAGTAGTTGTCCGGGGTTCCCGTCTGGCGCGAGTCCCACTCGCCCGGATCGGGCTTGCCGTTGCCGTTGTTGTCCTGGAAGCCGCCGTACTTGGCCGCGTACCACAGCGGCGTTTCGAGCAGCTTGGCTTCGGACGTGGCGCGGCGGAACTTCATCACCTTCGGCTTGTCCCAGCTGCCCTCGTTCCCGGTGTTGGGCTCAGGGCGGGCGGTCAGGAGCGAACCGTCCTTGCCGCCGGGGCGCAGCGCCAGCCGATGGACGCCATCGTTGTCGGACCCGGTGACGGCGAAGCCGCTCAGCATCGCGTTGCCGGCGTAAGCCGACAGGTTCTCGATGCGGACCAGCACTTCGTTCTCGCCCACGGCCGGGCTGTGGTTGGAACTGGTGCACACGTAGGAGTCCGAGCGCCAGCAGATGTCGTGTCCGCTGTAACCCGTGTTCTTGGGGTTGGTGTCGACGGCACAGGCCGCGCCCACGCAGTAGGTGAGCATGGCCACCACGTCGTTGTCGTGGTCGTTCCCCCACAGCGAGTCCTCCCAGACCAGGGAGAAGCTGCCTGCCACCGCATTTCCGGCCGCGTCGAACTGCAGCGGGCGGCCGTATTCATGGTAGGGGGAAATCGCCGCGATGCGCTTGCCCACGCTCACCGAGCCGAGGTGGCAGGTCCGCCATCCGGAGCTGTTGATCTTGGCGCTGCCATTGCCGTTGGCCTGGCACAGCGGCGAGAGCGTGATCTTGCCCCCGCCCACCGGGACGTCGAACTTGGGCAGGTTGTCGGCCAGCGCCACCGCGTAGGTGGTCACCGTGTTCTTGTACCCGTTCGGCTTGCCCTGCAGGTTCGGCCGCAGGTCGGTGGTGGCTGCCTTGTGCGCCAGGCCGGCCAGCATGTAACTGCCTTCAAGCGACGGGATGTCGGGGCAGATGCCACGCACCTTGCTCAGGTCGGCCACGTCCTTGGCCGAGCAGATGTCCTCGTGGGTAGTCAGCGCCGCGCCCAGTGGCGTGTCGCCGACCCGGCCGACCAGGTACTTGCCGGCCACCCCCTCATGCGCCCCGACTGCGGCAGTGGCGCCAGTACCATCGCCGATCCCGCGCGGCACGCTGGGCAGTTCGTCGCTGTCGAAGGAACTCAGGCCTGAGGACAGGACCAGGATGCTGCAGTCGGCGCAGTAGGAGTTGCCCCCGCTGTCGGGCGAGCGATAGGGGTCCAGCCACTTGATCCCCGTTGGCAGGCCGGACAGATCTTTGCCGCCGGTGAATGCCGGGCTCGCGGCGCTTTCACCAGCGATGTAGCGCAACGCCTCGGCATACATCTCCGCGATCGGGTTGCCCCACGCACTGCAGGCGTAACTGCCCGAGCCCGGGTTGTTGAGCTGGCCCTGCCCCCCGGTCCTGTTGTTGATGCCCCAGCTGTTGCAGTCGAGCCAACGGTCCACCGACCACTGGGTGAGCTCGAACCGGTCGATCGTATTGATGATCCCCTCGGTGCCGGGCGACTGGTTGCAGAACTGGCCCGTCGCCAGGTTGATCTCGTCGCCGGCCGCGCAGTTCGCGTCTCCGTTGCCTGCCACCTTGCCGATGTTCCGGCGCAGCAAGCCGCCGCTGCGCGGCTTGGAATAGGATCCGGTCAGCAGGCCGAAACGCAGGCGGCCGGGCTCCCCATAGGCCTGCAGGAGCCCGGTGGGCTTCTTCTTGTCGCCATACGCGGTGCAGAAGGACTCGTCGGGCTTGCTTCCCTGGCTCTTGCACACGTCGACCCGGACGGACATCTCCTTCGTGCCGGAGGCGGAGCCCTTGGGGGTGTCGCTGTTCCGGTTCCAGTCGCACTGGCTCAGCGCGGTGGCCGCCCACTCCGACCATTGCCCCGAGGCCACCCTGATTTTGGGTGGCTCGCCGTTCGCCCGGGAGGAAACACAGAACGAAAACGCCGGGCCCGACAGATCCGTCAGCTGGCCGAGGTCGCTGCCGGAGTACACCTTCACCCATGAGTGGAGGTCGTTGGGCACGTGCGCGCCCGCCAGGATCGTACGGTCCTTGGTGTCGGTGACGCGCTTGCCGCCGTAGAGTACGTGCCGGACGATGTCCAGGCGGCTCATCGTCATCCAGTTGAGGAAGTTGCCGCTCCAGCCGTTTCCGGTGGCGCAATAGTGGCCGTTGGCACCGCCGGCTTCCTTGTGTGCCTCGAAAACGTCGTGCCCGTTGTTGTAGTGGTAGCAGACGTTCGGGTCGAAATACCCCGCGTAGTCGAACTCGTCGTTGTACGTGGTGTCGATCACCCCGTCGCCGTCCAGGTCGGTGTAGTCGCTGTACGCCTTGGTGAACAGCCGCTCGTCGCGCGACATCACCATCATCATCAGCGGCGGGACGCTCTGCCCCATGTACAGCGGCTTCTGCGCCAGCTCGTAGTCGTTGCGCCCGGCCTCGCTGGGAGCCGCGCTGAACAACGCGACGGCTCCGAGCGCCACGGCGCCCGCGGCGGCTGCAATGAGCGATGTCCTGGTCCACCTGGAGGTCATGTCCCGGGCTCCGTCACGGAATGAAGATGGTGTTGATCACTGCCGATGCCCCCGGGGCGTCCGGCAGGTCGCTGGAGATCGCACTGATCTCATAGATGTTCCCGGTGTCTTCCGAGACCACGCCCCCGACCACCACCGAGGATGCCGGGAAGCACTTGTCCACCCGCCTGACGTGCGTGGAGTCGCCCTCCCCGGCCTCGTCCGCCCAGGTCACCGGATCAAAGGTGGGCTCACACACCTCCTGGTCGGCGGTGTAGGTGCCACTGGTGTACAGGGCCGATTCGATGCCGGTCTCCGAGACCCGCACCTCGCCCTCCGCGGCCTGGAACGCCACGTTGCTCCGCAGGTAGTTGGCCGCCATTCGCTCCTGCATGCCGGCGACCTGCATGCCGGTGATGCCGATCAACGCGAGCAGGACCAGCATGATCAACGCGACGTAGAGGACTGCGCCGCGCTGCCTGCCCGCCGCAAGCGGCGCGAACCGGCGACGCTGGAATGCCATGTCAGTTCCCATAGAGCCTGTTCCGAAGGGCCACCGTGGTCTGGTAGGTGGCGCGGTACCGACCGTCGGCAGGCACCGAGTAGACGACGCCGGTCGAACGGAGTTCGTTGCCTTCCACCGCTTCCGGCGCGGCCGCCCGGTCCGGGCTCGCGGCCAGCAGGCCGAGCTGCACGCTGCCCACCCGCCGCCACGCGTCGGCGGTACCGGTGGCCGCCCCGTCGGTCACGTCGGCCGCGACATGGTGCCGGTCGATGAACCCGCTCGGGGGTTTGGCCGGGTCGACCACGCGGTCCTGCCCGTACAGCAGCTGCAGGTTCTCCACGCCTTCGACCATCTCCTGGCGGTCCGTCCCCAGCGCTGCGTCCGGCCCTGCGGTGAAGCGCACCCGGTACAGCGAGGTGCCGCCGAACTCGTTCCGGCCGACGTAATAGACGAGGCTTTCGGCCCGGTGCAGGTAGGACTGCCCGTCGGTATAGCCGTTGGCGAAGGTCGACGCATTGAGCTCCGCTCCGGCCGCGAAGATCACCCGGCCCGGTTCGACTGCGCTGGCCTGGAACAGGGTGGTGTGCAGGCAGTCGGCGACCCCGAACAGGCCCGGGTCGCCCACCCCGCTGCGAAGTACGTCCCAGCGGGCGGCATCGAAGGCGAACTCCGGCTCCCCCAGGCTTCCCCCGATCGCGGTCACCGGCACCCCCTCCGGGGCCAGGAATCGCAGTACGAGGATGTCGCTCCCCGCAATCCGGTTGCCCGTCGCGGCGGCGACCTGGGCCGGCAGGGCCGGCTCGAAGTCGGTGGAGCCGATCTCGGGCGCGCTGCTGATCGCCACGGTGGTCCCCGGGCCGGTGCCCTTGGCTTCGAACCCCTGGATGGAGAGGTTGAAGTCGAGCCCGGGATGGGGGCTGGAGGCGAAGGTGGTAGACAGCCCCGACGGCGTCTTCTGCGCATGCGCCTGGTCGTTCACGCAGCCGAAGTGACCGGCCATGCGGATGTCGCGCTGCAGGAAGTCCATGGCAAAGCGACCGTTCTCCTGTGCCCGCGACATGCCGTCCGACAGCTGGTAGGTCGCGCGCGATGCGCCGAACACCTGCACCACCCCCAGCATCAGGATCGAACCGATCACCAGTGCGACCATCAGTTCGACCAGCGACAGGCCGGCCTGGAAAGCCGCGCGCCTCACAGCCGGGTCCTCGCCTGGAACTTCAATGCGTCGGCCGCCTCGTCCCAGCGCTCGTCGCCCCATGCGACCGTTACCACGACCTCGCCGGTCCCTGCGTCGACGGTCACGTTTGCGCTCGCCCCGGCGCCCAGGGCGCGTCCCAACTGGCAGCCGAAGAACTGCTTGAAGTCGGCCGCCGCGAAGCTGTCGCCGGTCTTGGGCCGGCATGCCTCCGGATCGTCGACGGCCGCGTAGTCGCCGACGTAGGTCGCCGCCATGACCCGGTTCGCCCGCATCTGGTCGATGAGCTGGTAGGTCAGGTTGGTCGCCTGCGTGCGGTAGTTGGCACTTTGCGTGAAGCGCACGGTGGTGGTCTGCAGCAGGGCGTAGCCAAGCAGGCCGAAGGACAGCACCAGCATCGCCACGAGCACCTCGATGAGGCTGAAGCCGGCCTGCGCCGGGGATCTCGAGTTCATTCGCAATCACCCTTTGTCGTCCGGAGCTGCCCGGTGGTGCTGAGGGTTATCTGGCGTCGATACGACCCGCCCGCGCAATCGGTGGGCTGCAGCGCCAGTGCATCGGAATTCCCCGCACGCCGCCCCCGTCCATCGAAGGCGAACGGCTGGGCCGGCCCGTCCACATCGAAGCCTTCGGCAAAGGCAACGAAGCGCAGGACCGTCTCGCCGGCCGTGAACTGCCCATCACCGTTCTGGTCGGCCCACACCATCAGCCCGTCGGCCCAGGTGCCGTCGCAGGCCGAGCCATTGGTACTGGCGCAGATGCCCGCGCCCTGCGAGCTGCGGACGGCCTCGCTGCGGGCCAGCGCGAAGCTGGCCACCACCTCGTTGGTAGTGGTCGCCACGCGGTTGGAGTGCAGCACGCCGCGGAAGCTCGGGAAGGCAATCGCCGCGACCACCGCGAGGACCGCGACGGTCACCATCAGTTCGACCAGAGTGACGCCTGCCGAATACCCGGCGCGACCCCGGACGGCAACGCCACGCGTCTCCAGGCTGCGTTCCAGCATTAGATGACTCCCCCTGTGCTTTGCATAATCAGGTGGATGGCGGTGAATCACAACCCATCGGCCGACGAGCGGGCGCGACGACAGGACCAGCGGCCGCACCCCTCTACCGCACTGATCGGCTGGTTCGGCGTAACCTTCAGGCATGGCGCACGGCAAACCCACCCTGACTCCGCTGGATGCGCTGTGGCAGGCCCCGGCGTTGCTCTGGATGCTGGCGGCCGGGGAGGCGGTGGCCCTGATCCTGGCCCTGGCCCCGGGTGCCCCGGAATCCCGGCTGGAGGTTTTCGGGCTCGCTTCACTCGTGGTCCAGTGGATCCTGGTGATGAACCTGGTCGCGCTGTACGCACTGCGGGGCTGGGCGGAAAAGCTGCGCCCGATGTCGATCGCCTACCTTGCCCTGGTGCTGCTGCTTGCCGCGACGTTCGCGGTAATGCAGGCAATCGGACTGTTCTTCCCCGGCTGGACGAATGGTGACCAGGGGGGCGGCGGCGCGACGGCACGGGCGCTTGGCATCGCCCTGGCAGTGGGCCTGCTGGGCCTGGCCGCTTTCCACAACCACTGGCGCGGACGCCTCAATGCGATCCGTGCCAAGCACGCCGAGCTCCAGGCACTCCAGGCGCGGATCCGTCCCCACTTCCTCTTCAACACGCTCAATACCGGCGCGGCGCTGGTGCACCAGCGTCCGGAAGAAGCCGAACGGTTGCTCCTCGACCTCGCCGATCTGTTCCGGGCGGCACTGGCCGGGCCCAGGAAGATTCCCCTGTCAGAGGAGCTCGGCCTGGTCCGGCGCTATCTGGAGATCGAACAGTTGAGGTTCGGCGAGCGGCTGCAGGTGCGGTGGGAATTGCCGCGCGACATGCCGCGGGTCACGGTCCCCGCACTGTCGATCCAGCCACTGGTCGAGAACGCCATCCACCACGGTGCCGAACGGATGGCCAGCGCCGAGATCGAGATCGCGGCCAGCACTACGCAGCACGCGGTGGTGGTCCGCATCACCAACCCGGTGCCGCCGGCCGGCCGCGAGCCTGCATCCGGGCACCGGGTGGGCCTGAACGCCTCGCATGCGCGGATCGAGGCATTGACCGGGGGCCGCGGCAGCGTGCGCACCGAAATCGCGGGTGGGCGCTTCGTCGCCACCGTGAGGCTGCCGGTCGGGGACGGCTGAGCCTCCCCGGCCGGCGGCCACGGCGTCACGCATGCGCGCCAGCGATCCTGCTTGTCAGGTCACCACGCGATAGCAGGGCTTGTACTCACCGGCGATCTTCATCCGCCGCTGCTCGACGAACGCACGCAGGAGCGCATCCAGGGCCTCCATCATGTCCTTGTCCCCGTTGATCAGGAACGGACCGTGCTCCTCCACGCGGCGCATGCCTTCCTCCTTGACGTTGCCGGCCACGATGCCGGAGAACGCCCGGCGCAGGTCGGCCGCCAGCTCGGCCGGCTTGCGGCCGTGGTGCAGGTCCAGGCCCGCCATCGCCTCGTGGGTCGGCACGAACGGGACCTGGAACTCCATCGGGATGTTGAGCTGCCAGTTGAAGAAGAACGAGTCACCGCTCGCCAGGCGGTACCCACGCACGGTGTTCACGCCGGCGAGCATCCGCTGGGCGACCAGCACCGGGTCGTCGATGATGATCTCGTAGCACTCGGCGGCCTTGTCACCCAGGGTCAGGCGGATGAAGCGGTCGATCTGCTCGAAGTAGGGCGCGGCGCTGGCGGGGCCGGTGAACACCAGCGGATACGGAATGCCGGCGTTCTCCTCGCGCAGCAGCAGGCCGAGCATGTAAAGGATCTCTTCCGCGGTGCCCACGCCACCCGGGAAGACGATGATGCCGTGGCCGATCCGGACGAAGGCCTCGAGGCGCTTCTCGATGTCCGGCATGATCACCAGGTGGTTGACGATCGGGTTGGGCGACTCGGCGGCGATGATGCCCGGCTCGGTCACGCCGATATAACGCATGCGCTGCTTGCGCTGCTTGGCATGGGCGATGGTCGCGCCCTTCATGGGTCCCTTCATCGCACCCGGGCCGCAGCCGGTGCAGATGTCCAGCGCGCGCAGGCCGAGTTCGTAACCGACTTCCTTGGTGTACAGGTATTCCTCGCGGCTGATCGAGTGGCCGCCCCAGCACACCACCAGGTTCGGCTCGCTCGGCTCCAGCACCCTTGAGTTGCGCAGCAGTCCGAACACCGCGTCGGTGATGCCCGCACTGGTCTCCAGGTTGCGCGCACCGGGCGGCGGCGGAATGTCGTCGGTCGGGTCCGGGTCGTAGCCCTCCGCGCCCAGCTCGATCGCACGATAGGCCAGGTCACGCACCACCGCGGCGACCAGCTCGGCCACGCCGCGGATGATCTTGCCGTCCACGAAGGCCATCGCCGGCGCGTTGAACAGGTCGATGCGCACGCCCCGGTCCTGCTGGTGGACCTGGATGTCGAAGTCCGGGTACAGCTCCTGCGCAGCGCGCGGGTCGTCGGAGGCGCTGCCGCTGGTGAGCACGGCCAGCGCACAGCGGCGCATCAGCTCATGCATGCCGCCCGAGGCGGTATCGGCCAGGCGTGCGACTTCCGCACGGGAAAGCAGCTCCAGCCCTCCATGGGGATGGATGCAGGCGTCAACGGTCGGCAGGCGGGTGTTCTCGGGTTGTTCCATTCGTTCCTTCTTTGTTCTCGTCGTTGTCAACCGGACAACTTTAGCGCACGGCAAGCGGGGAGTACGGGCCGCACACATGGAAACGGCCGGGTCGCCCCGGCCGTTTCCGTACTGCAGTGGTCAGCGGATCAGAACTTGTAGCGGAAGGTCAGCATGGCCGACCAGCGCGAGACGCCGGTGTTGTGGCCGTCGCCGTTGGTTTCCTGGATACCCGGATTGTCCGTGTTGCCGGTGAAGTTGTAGATGTACTTGCCGGTTTCGGGATCAATGCCCGCGTAGTTGGCCACGCGGCGGGTCGAGTAGAAGCCGTAGTCGTTGATCTGGCCCCAGTCCTCGTTCAGCAGGTTGCCGAAGTTCATGATGTCCAGGGCGATTTCCGCCTTGTGGCCTTCGAAGAACGCCGGGATCTCCTGGCTGATCCGCACGTCGAACGTGTTGGTCCAGCCGGCACGGAACTCGTTGGCCGGTGCCACCTGCCCGCGGTAGGCGTTGAGCTCCGGCGCGTGCTCCGCCATCCAGTTGAAGAAGTCCTGCTCCATCTCGGCACCACCGGTCCAGAGCACGTCACCCGGACCGTTCGGAACGTAGAACAGGTCGTTGGTGTTGGCGCTGTCGCCGTTGATGTCGTTGTAGTAGATGTAGCTGAACGGACGACCCGAGCGGCCCTCGTAGAACACGCCGACGCTGGTGGTGTTGTCGCCGAACAGGTCCTTCTGCCAGGTCAGCGCCGCGGTCACGCGGTCACGGATGGCGTAGCGGGAGTTGTACCCGACCGGCTCGTTGGTGTTGAACACCAGCGTGTTGTTCCAGTTCGAGGAGTTCTGCGAGCTGGTGGCCGGGCTGAACTCGGTGGCGTCGGTGTGGGTGTAACCCACCATCCAGCCCCAGGTGTCGACCATCGGCTTGGACAGCGAGACCGTCAGCTGGCGGGCCGAACCCTTGTCGGTGTTGCGGATGACGATGGCCTGGTCCACGTCCGGGTGCTTGTTGGCGCGGTTGGAGGCACCGTTCTGGCCGTGGGTCATGCCGAAGTTGCCGGCGTTGGCAGGATCAAGGCCGGCCTGGTTCCAGTACAGCATGCGGCCGTCCTGGCCCTGGAAGGTCGGGTTGCCGACGTCGATGCGGTCGAACCACAGCGCGTTCTTGTTCTTGGTGACCAGCAACTCGGCGGACGCCACCAGGCCGTGCCACGGCAGCTCGTGGTCAAACGCCAGGTTGGCCTTCCAGATCGACGGCAGGGCCAAGCCCGGCTCCATGATGTCGGCCGTGATGCGCGGGGCCGAGGCGCCACCGCCGCTCGGGACCGCCGGCGGGACCACCGGGCTGAACGCCGGGGCATCGTCACCCATGAGGCGATAGGTGTCGTAGTTCAGGCCGGTGTTCTGGAACGGGCCGGCCAGCCACACGTTCGGGTTGCCGCCCTGGAACAGGCCGACGCCACCACGCAACTGGGTCGGACGTTCGGAGTCGAAGGTGTAGTTGAAGCCGAAGCGCGGCTGCCACAGCTCCTTGTCCAGCGTGTACGAGTTGTCGTAGCCGTAGATCTCCTCGATCCGCGGGTTGTAGATCGGCGAGTTGCCGAAGTCCGG